>Ga0315334_10001600_pt1 | contig 13968 bp, 10 predicted proteins | sample M150034915metaG_FD_205555 | JGI IMG/M metagenome (GOLD analysis project Ga0315334, IMG submission 205555) | Ammonia-oxidizing marine archaeal communities from Monterey Bay, California, United States - M1 500m 34915 | ecosystem: Environmental > Aquatic > Marine > Intertidal zone | place: USA... | reverse complement strand
GCCGATCGCGTAGCCGACTCTCAAACTTGCCAGCCCGTAAGCCTTGGAGAAGGTTCTGAAAACAACCGCGTTGTCATGGTGCGGGAGAATTTCAGTCACAGCATTAGCCACTGAGTCGTCAGTAACGAATTCGAGATACGCCTCGTCGATTATGACCAATACGTCGGTATTGACTGATTCGAGCAAATGCTTGAGGGCCCTAGTTGAACAGACTGTGCCAGTTGGATTGTTCGGGGTTGAAAGAATTACGAGCTTCGTGCGACCTGTGACAGCGGCGCCGACAGCATCGAGGTCGAAAGACTGGCCGTTCAAAGGCACCGTCACTGCTTTCGCCTCAGAAATAGCGCTAAAGACTGGATGAACTTCAAACGACCGCCATGGGTAGACAACTTCATCGCCGACGTCGACGTAGGCCATGAAGGCCTGCTGGAGCAAGCCGACGGAGCCGCAACCAATGGTTACTTGGTCAACTTCCACTCCGTGCTTGACCGCTAGAGCGTCTCGCACAGCTTGACCTCGATGGTCTGGGTAGCGATTCAACAAGTTGGCTTCATCAGTAACTGCAGTTAACACGGACGGAAGCGGACCGTAGGAACTTTCGTTCGAAGCAAGCTTTATAGCTTCATCTAATTGGTGGTCGGCAGCTGCCTGCGCTGCTGATTTCCCTGGCTTGTACTGAGGGAGGCCGTCCACAACGGCTCGGGGTCGTCCACTCACGGGAACTCCTCAAAACTTCGGGCTCGTATCAGCCTACGCGGTTATAGAGCTAACGCTTTTAGAAGAGTCATATGAGGTTCTGCTCCACCAGCAGGGTTCAGTGGTATGACGACTAGCTCTGTTGCGCCCGCGTCTCGATGGCGCGCCAAGCGCTCCGATATGACATCAGGCGTTCCCCATGCGACCAATGCATCGATGAGCCGGTCACTTCCACCATCCACAAAATCTGTGTCTTCGAATCCGAGCGTGCGCCAAGCTCTGTGGTAGTAATCAAGTTCCAGGTAAAAGCCGAGAGCGCGCCGCGCTAATCTCCTCGCCTCAACCGGGTCCTCACACATCAAGCACATCTGAGTCACATTCAAAGAAACGCTTTCAGGGATGCGGGTGCGTACGACGGCGGTGTGGTCGGGGGTTTGCAAGAAAGTGCTCACACCGTCAACCAGTTGATGTACTGCCTCTAACATTTTGGGGCCATGGGCAGCGACATGAATTTCTGCCTCGTGGGAACCCGGAACAGAGATCTGGGCAACTCGAACAGCTTCCACATACGACACCAATTTTTCGACTGGCGGATCCCAGGCATGACCTCTGGCCATAGCGAGGCCCGCGTTGGAAACCCCAAGCCCCAGCACAAATCTGCCATCCGAAAACTCCGCTAGAGTTCGGGCTCCCGCTGCGGCAGCAACAGCATCTCTTGCGTATACATTTGCTATGCCGGTGGCGACCCGCAGCCGTTCGGTATGGGTTAGCAAATATGCAGCTGTAGCGAAGGGCTCGCGTCCGAACAACTCAGGCACCCATAACGTGTCCACGCCAATTGACTCCAAAGTTTTCGCGAACTGGGCTAATGAAGCCGCTGGCATTCGATCGGTATTGAACATCACGCCAATCGGGATTCGTGACTTGTTCATCTCTGCCTCCCCTGACAACAACATCGCCGTTGATGTAGCAATGTTTTCATATAGGCAAAAGATCGCATAAATAGGTGGTTCAGCGCGCCTAGAGGCAGGTATAGAAGAAAAACTGCTTGGAACCTTGCTGGTGGACGCTAATTAGTTACGGTAGGCACTTGGGAGCTGGAAGGAGCGATTGTGCGCAACCGACCCATAGAGCCCGCTTGGTTCATCGCCGTTGGCGTGGCAGTTTCCTGGCTCGGGATTTTCGTTACGAGCATCCCCGTAATTTTTACGGGCTTTGGCATGTTCATAGGGTTCGCTCTATCGACTGTCATAAATGTTTTGAACGAAACACGATTCGGACCTCCAAATACTTGGGGCGATGACGGCGATCAAGCTGATGAAGATCCGGGAGCTAGCTAGATTTTCGCCAAGTCCGGCGGGGCATAAACGGGCGACTGAAGAAATTCGCTGACGACATCACCCTTCCTTGTAGAGATGGCCGAAGTCGAAAGTTCGCTCAGTTGATAAGAATGGCCAAACCACTCAGGCACTAAGTTCGACGCATGGCAGAGCTAACGAAATCGACCTTTCTATCTGATGCGGCGACTGGGCGGAATACGAAATGAGTCTCCGCTTTGGGGCGTTCCTTGCTCCGCATCATCCAGTCGGCGAAAACCCGATGTTGCAATTTCGGCGAGACTTGGACCTAGTCGTCCAACTTGAAAATCTGGGATTTGACGAATTTTGGTGCGGCGAACATCACTCGTCGGGTTGGGAAATGATTGCGAGTCCCGAGATGTTCCTAGCCGCCGCCGGGGAGCGAACCTCCCGGATCAAGCTCGGTACCGGGGTAATTTCTCTTCCGTATCATCACCCGTTCAACGTCGCACAACGCATCGTGCAACTCGATCACATGACTGCAGGCCGAGTGCTCTTCGGCACTGGGCCCGGGGCACTGCCTTCTGATGCGCACACGTTCGACATTGATCCGATGCTCTTGCGCGACCGACAAGACGAGGCGCTCGGGGTGATTCTGAAACTTCTCCGAGGTGACCCTCGATTTTCTTATGACTGCGATTGGTTCACTATGAAAGATGCGCAGTTGCAACTGTTACCGATTCAAGATGAGATACCAGCTGTAACCGCCTCGATGGTGTCACCCTCAGGGATGACGCTGGCGGGTAAATACGGAATCGGTGTGATTTCGATCGGATCCATGGCTTCAGAGGGCATCACTGCTCTCGCGACCCAGTGGGGCTTCGCTGAAGATGCTGCTCTTGAATCGGGCGCTGTGGTGGATCGGTCTGACTGGCGGGTATTGATGAACTGGCATATAGCTGAAAGCCGCGAATTGGCACGCAGCCAAGCCCGAGATGGTCTTCAACGTTGGCACAACGAGTACATCGTAGGAACGCTACAACGGCCGGGGGCAGTCGCTTACGCCGATCCTGACCAGGCCCTCGAGGCCGTGTGCGGGGGAGCGTCACAAGGGGTGGTGCAGTCGGCGGTGATAGGAACTCCCGATGACCTAGTCGATTTCGTGCGCAACATGCACGAACTCACTGGAGGTTTCGGAGTAGCGATCGGATTTGTCCATGATTGGGCAAACCCTCGCGATACCGCTAATAGCTGGGATCTCGTAGCGCGATACGCGATTCCCGAGATAAAGGGCTACACCAAAAACCTAAGGGAGTCTCAGCAATTCGTTTCCACCGAACGGGACGCTTTTAACCGGGCGGGCGAAGCCATTCTCAGCAAGATTATGAGCAACGAGAAAGCAGCTGCAGCATTGCAGGTCACGGCTGAACGCAACAAGAAAAAGGCCCGTGAAAATTCTTAGCGATCAGGCAACAATCTGATCTACGCGACATGCTGTAGGGATGGTGACATCTCCACTACATGGTCTTCGGGTGATCGAAACAGCCACAGGCGTTTCTGGTCCTTATGCGGGGCGTCTCCTGGCCAGCTTGGGCGCCCAAGTAGTCAAACTCGAACCTGCCGGTGGCGATCCGGCAAGAGCGCAACAAGTCGATGACGTACCTCTCGGCGAAGGCGAACTCAGTCCTCTTTTTATCCATCTGAACGCGGGGAAGCTCAATACCGACGCAGAAAGCATCGATCCGTCTTGGGCCGACGTGGTGTTGGCGAGCGATGTCCTCAGCGATCTTCGTGATTCTCGATGGGATCCGGATTACCTCCGACGCCACAACACCCGATTGGTGACAACAACGGCTTGGGGATCCGACGCTTCGACCCCGGGGTGCATGGCCGACGAATTGTTAGTGCAGACCGCTACCGGGTTTTTGGGTTTTAACGGAGACGAGGGATCAGAACCTTTGAGGCTTCCAGGGTGGCAAAGCCAATACGTCGCGGGTGGCCTCGCTGCAGCCATGGTGCAAACGATTCTCAGAACTGACGTGTCACATATTGACGTTTCGTGGTTAGGTGCTCTCCTCACTGCAACCGAGCTTTGTTATGGCGATGCTTTGCACTGCCAACGTGTCCGAACATTGGTCGGAGCGCACCCACCCACCGCATTCCCATCCGGAGCGATTAAATGCAAAGACGGCCATGTCGCACCGGGTTCAATTCGGCCCATCGACTGGGAAATGCAATGCCTTTTCTACGGGATACCCGAATGGATCGACGATCCTGAACTGCGCAACCGGCTTCGCAGACAATCTCACATCCCAATGATCTGGGAGAAGATCACGCCGTGGTATGCCGAGAGAACTAAGCGTGAGATCTTCGATCTGGCGCTGGGGTCTCCATGGGCGGCCGGAATGGTCATGACTCCTCTTGATGCGCTTGCGGACCCTCATCTGGACGCTCGGGGGTATTTAGGAACAATTGTCACGCCCCAAGCAGCAGTAACCGGAGCGGTTCGACCTTTTAAAGCCCCGGGTCTGCCAGTTCTTGACCAACGAGTGCGGGCAGTTGGAGAGAGCGACACTCCCCCATCTAGCAACGGGGCACCGTTGCAGTTGCGGCCCTTCAATGAATTACGAGTCATCGAAATGACGATCTCTTGGGCGGGGCCCTATGTAGGCAACGTGCTTTCCCCTCTGGGTGTTGAAGTAATAAAGATTGAGTCGACTGCTCCCTTTGATGGTTTCCGTACCCAACGTCCCTACGACCACGGAATGCGTCCGGGGCAAGAAGATTTGGTGCACGACAACCGCTTTTACGAGGCAGGCGGCTTATTCAATGCCGTCAATAAGGGCAAGAGAGGCTGCGTCATCAATCTGGCCAGTGATGAAGGCAGGTCAGCGTTTCTTGAACTTGTCAGAAATAGCGATGGACTAGTCGCAAACTTCTCGGCTCACGTCCTCCCTCAACTCGGCCTCGATTTTGAGACACTCACTAACGTCAACCCTCGTTTTGTTGTTGTTCGAATGCCTGCATTCGGCGTCGATGGCCCGTACAGCGGTGCAGTTGGTTATGGCTCGATTATCGAAGCAATGGGAGGGGTGGGTCACCGACAAGGGTACGAACACGAAGAGGCTCGCATATCCAACATCTATTTCCCCGATCCGACCGCAGGCATACACGCAACAAATGCCCTACTCACCGGCTTATTCCATGCAGACACAACGGGCCGCGGTATGGAAATTGACCTGAGCCAACATGAAGCTATGTGGCAACACTCTGGTGAAGCACTGGTCTTGGCATCGCTCCACGGCAGAAACATCGGCCGGATGGGTAACCGCGAGCCCGGCGTTGAAGTAGCAACATTCGCGTCAACCTGCGACCAGTGGGTGGCAGTCGTGGCTACTGGAACCGCAGCCGGACCCGTAACTCAACTACTTAATCGTTCTAATGAAATGTCAGCACACGATTTCGTCAACCAAGTTCAAGCAGTCGGTGGAAAAGCAGAAGTCTGTTGGGACCCCTGGGCTGCCCCCAGCGAACGACGTGTCGCGCCACTTCTCGACGTGGTGGATCACCCCATAACAGGACCTATGCGACACATCGCCTCGCCATTTACCCTCGACGGCCGACGACCCAAGCCGATCGGGCACGCTCCATTGTTTGACCAAGACACAGACGAAATACTCACCACTATCGCTGGCCTTGACCAAGAGACAATCGTGCGTTTGCGTGGTGAAGGTCACATAGGTGGCGAGTTGCCTCCACCGTCAGAGCTTGGTTTCGTTTACGACTGATCGCATCAACTCGCGCATTTCCTGGCACACTGAGGTTGTCGCTGCGTCCCCCAAGTGCGGCCTCGGAACCATTGACCACTACAGAATCTTTCGTCGCGCGCGAAGACCTTCGCAACGTGGCAATCATCGCTCATGTCGATCACGGCAAAACGACACTCGTTGACGCAATGCTGTGGCAGTCCGGCGCCTTTCGCCCTAATGCTCAAGTTGCGGAACGAGTGCTTGACTCGATGGATCTTGAGCGCGAGAAGGGCATCACTATTCTCGCGAAGAACGCTGCTGTCAGATGGCACGACGAATCAACGAGAAACGTCAAGATTAATATCGTTGATACTCCTGGGCACGCCGATTTCGGAGGCGAAGTAGAGCGTGCGCTGACCATGGTGGACGGCGTCGTCTTATTGGTCGATGCTTCGGAAGGCCCGCTCCCTCAAACGCGGTTTGTATTACGTAAAGCCCTGGCCCTCGACCTCCCCGTGGTTCTCGTCATCAACAAAATCGATCGTCACGATGCCCGTATTCCTGTGGTCGTCGATGAAACCTACGAGCTATTCCTTGACCTGGACGCAACGGATGCGCAGATCGATTTCCCAATCGTCTACACGGACGCTCGAGCGGGCACCGCCACACTCGATCTGGACTCTCCGGGACATAATCTTGACCCATTATTCGAAGTCCTAATCCGAACGGTGCCGGCTCCAAGCCATGATCCGGATCACCCCTTGCAGGCGTGGGTCACAAATCTCGATGCGAATCCGTACGTCGGAAGACTCGCTCTCTGTCGAATCTTGCACGGCAGCTTGAAGAAAGGGCAAACAGTGTCGTGGTGTCGGGCCGATGGTTCGGTGAGTAGCACCCGTGTCGCGGAACTCTACGTAACCGAGGGTTTGGAGCGCGTCGACGCGCACGAAGCCGGACCGGGTGAAATTGTCGCCGTTGCAGGTATTCCCGAGATCACCATTGGTGAAACTCTCAGCGATCTCAACTCACCGCGCGCCCTTCCGGTCATCCAAGTCGACGAGCCGAGTCTGTCCATGACTGTCGGAATCAATACTTCCCCGCTTGCGGGGATTGATGGCACGAAACTTACAGCGCGTCTCATTAGGAGCCGTCTCGATGCGGAACTCGTTGGCAACGTGTCGTTACGCCTCTTGCCGACTGAGCGGCCTGATTCTTGGGAGGTTCAAGGTCGCGGCGAACTTCAACTCGCTGTCCTCGTTGAAATTATGCGTCGCGAAGGATTCGAACTGACGGTAGGTAAGCCTGAAGTGCTAACCAAACTCGTTGACGAGGTATTACACGAACCAACCGAGCGGGTGACTATCGACGTTCCGGAGGAACATGTGGGGTCCGTCACTCAGCTTCTGGGAGAACGACGCGGTCGTTTGGAGCAAATGAGCAACCACGGCACCGGCTGGGTTCGACTCGACTACGTTGTCCCTGCCCGCGGGTTGATTGGGTTTAGGACGGAATTTCTTACTGAGACTCGCGGCACTGGACTGCTTCACCATGTGTTTGATGGCTACGTCAAATGGGCGGGGGATTTTCGAACCCGTCACTCCGGTTCGATCGTCGCGGACCGGTCAGGTGAAACGAGCGCCTACGCGGCATCGGCTCTCCAGGAGCGTGGCACGCTCTTTGTTGGTCCTGGCACGACCGTTTACGAAGGAATGATCATTGGCGAAAACCCTCGTCCAGACGATCTGGACGTCAATATCTGTAAAGAGAAAAAACAAACTAACATCAGAGCTGCAGCGGCCGACGAAGCCATCCGCCTGAGTCCGCCTCGAGATCTTTCTCTGGAACATGCTCTGGAGTTCATTGCCGATGACGAATGCGTCGAGGTGACTCCGGGCAACCTACGTCTCAGAAAAGTTGAACTAAGTGCGGGTGCACGGCTTCGCCTTAAGAGACGAAGTCGAAAGTAAAGCCTCATTGCCCACGCGTTCTTTCCGGGGATGGAGTGGGGTTGAACTAAACCGACCAGGTCGTTGCTGACGACCGTCGCGAGGCCGTCAATTTTCCCAAGCGTTGAGCGGCACCACGACTACGCAGTGTCACGCCACTGGCAGGGCCTTGACTTCACCTCAAGGCTAGGTTGTCCCTATGGAAATACGCCCATACGTCATAGCTATCGGCGACGATGTCCTTGCCGACCTGCGTGATCGCCTACTTAGAACACGCTGGCCCGAACAGGAGCTGGTAGAAGATTGGTCGCAGGGCATTCCACTGAGCTATGTCCAACAGGTATGCGACTACTGGGCGAACTCCTATGATTGGCGTGCACGCGAGGCGGCACTCAATAGATTTGACCACTTCACTTCTACTATCGATGGGTGCGAAATTCATTACGTTCACCAGCGGTCACCTCATGACGATGCTGTCCCACTGCTTCTTTCTCATGGGTGGCCGGGTTCAATCGTTGAATTCCACAAGGTTATTGAGCCGCTGACAAACCCTACGGCCTTTGGCGGACGCGCTGAAGATGCGTTTCATGTGATATGTCCCTCGCTACCGGGCTACGGCTTTAGTGGAAAGCCTCCTACCGCGGGATGGGGGGTCGAAAAGATTGCAGACGTATTTACCGAGTTAGTTACAGGTCTTGGCTACGAACGATTCGGGGCTCAGGGCGGCGATTGGGGATCTGCTATTACCACCGCTATCGGGGGACGTCATCCTGAACATTGCCTAGGGATCCACCTCAACATGGTCATGAGAGGTAAAAGACCCAAGGACCGGGAGCCAAACGAGGAAGAGCGTGCGGCGCTGAAAGCGGCAGCCCACTACGCCGAATGGGATTCGGGATACTCAACCCAACAAGGAACGCGGCCACAAACCTTGGGATACGGATTGACTGATTCTCCGGCCGGACAACTCGCTTGGATTTTAGAGAAGTTTTGGGCGTGGACTGATAACGAAGGTCACCCAGAAGATGCCCTCTCCCGTGACGAAATGCTCGACAACGTAATGCTCTATTGGATTACAAAATCGGCGACATCTTCAGCACGTCTCTACTGGGAGAGCTTTAGATCCTCGCGGCCGGCACCGGTGACTGTGCCCACTGGCGTGGCGTGCTTCCCTTACGAGATTATTCCTCCAGTGAGGGCCTGGAGTGACGGGGTTTACACGGATATCCGTAGGTGGACCAAGATGCCGAAGGGTGGCCATTTCGCGGCTTTTGAACAACCTGAACTTTTCGTGGCAGATGTTCGCTCATTCTTCTCCGAGATCTGCTGAGGGCAAGATGCTTCGTGGTTTGAATATGGACCGCCAGTTATTGGTCTCGAGCCTCATCGAATATGCAGGCAGGAACCACTCCTCTACTGAGGTAATTGCTACCGATTCCTCTGGGGTTGTGCATCGCACTAACTGGTCAGAGGTTCGATCGCGCGCCCAACAGGTATCCGCAGCGTTACTGGACGAAGGAATTTCAACGGGCGACAGGATCGCCACCATTGCGTGGAACGACCACCGGCACTTGGAGGTCTATTACGGGATTACTGCCCTTGGGTCTGTGTTGCACACAGTAAATCCGCGTCTTCGCGATCAGCAGATTTCGTGGATCATCAGTCATGCTCAGGACCAGCTGGTTTTTGTTGATCCAGACTTTCTGCGGTTAGCGGAGACAATTGCTCCTGAAACGCCTTCCGTACGCAAATGGGTGGTGCTCAGCGACGAGCTACCAGAAACATCTTTGCCCAATGCTGTCCCATACGAAGAATGGATCAGTAAACGTGGATCTGCGATTAGGTGGCCGCTGCTCGATGAGTGGAGTGCTGCGACGCTCTGTTACACCTCCGGCACCACAGGCGACCCCAAAGGAGTTGTGCAGAGCCACCGTTCCATCGTCCTACAGACTTGGGCCACCTGCACTGGTGACGGCCACGACGTAAATTCGAGCCAGTCAATATTGCTCGCTGTGCCGATGTTTCACGTCAACGGATGGGCTATTCCGTTCGCCGCTGCAATGTCTGGCGCCAAGTTGGTCTTGCCGGGTCCGGATCTTTCGGCCGAAGCACTTGTCAGACAAATACGATCTGAACAGATCACATTTTCGGCTGGCGTTCCGACCATTTGGTTGTCAGTGGTTCAGTACCTCAAAGACACCGGCGTTGATATCCCCTCGCTGCAACGCATAGCGGTCGGAGGTTCCGCTGCCCCGCGTTCGCTGATGGACACGCTGGAAGACGATTATGGAGTTTTTGTTTCTCATGTGTGGGGGATGACCGAAATGACTCAAGGGTCCGCCGGACGATTCACTCACCGCGTGACCGGATTAGACCGCGAAGAACAGCGACGTCGGCAGGCCATGGCTGGACGCGAGCTTTATGGAGTCGAACTTCGGCTTGTGGATAACAACGGAGAAGACGTTCCCCGTGATGGTTTCAGCCCCGGAGAACTCTTGGCCAGAGGGCCGTGGGTGGCGGGTGCCTATTTCGGACTCGACGATGAGACGACACACCTTCAAGATGAGAACGGGAACTGGCTCCGGACAGGAGACGTCGCGACCATGGACACGGAGGGTTATATAGCAATCGTCGACCGCGCTAAAGATGTGATCAAAAGCGGAGGAGAGTGGATTAGCTCGATTGAGCTTGAGAACGCCGCTGTGGCGGCGCCAGGGATCGCGGAGGCAGCAGCTGTTGGGTTGCGTCACGACCGTTGGGGAGAACGCCCTTTGCTTCTAGTGGTTCTCGAACCTGGAGCGGAGTTCAAACCCGACGAAATTGTGGAGGCCATCAGACCGCACGTTGCGTCGTGGTGTTTGCCCGACGCCGTAGTCGCGGTGGAAGAAATTCCTCACACTGGCACCGGGAAAATTGATAAAAGGTTGTTGCGCGATCGATTTTCTGACTTTAGTTGGCCGCAGTAATTCGCAGCGAGGGTCAGCCGCCATTTCCTTTATCTGTGAACGTGGGATCCATTATTGGAGTAGCACCGATCTTCGATCACTATTGAGAGCCACCAATTTAAGTGGATGGGGCTGTAGGCTCTTTTGTTGGCCGTGTCACTGTTCGCTGGCTCGTTGAGGGCAACCCCGGTGGTCAACCATGCGGCCCAGAGGTCATTATTCGCTTTTTCGCGCCGCCACTAAGGAGTCGCTATGGCAGGGAGCCGCACAACCTTCGAAAAACTCCAGAGAGACCGAGCAAAGAAGGCCAAAGCCGACGCTAAGCGCGCCAAACGGCTCGGTCAGACGCCTGAAAGCGGACCACTGGTTTATGAAGCTGACGATCCGGTCGTCGACGAGAACGCCGCTCAGCTCGACGGCAATCTCGATCAGGAAATCTCGGCCGGAGATCTGCTTCGTCTTGTGGAGGAGCTTCAAAAAAAGTTCGATAACGAAGAGGTCAGCTTTGACGAGTACGAAGAGCGCAAGATTGAACTTTTAGCTCGTCTCCCAGTGGAGTAGGCCGACAGTCAAATACGGCGGTGCACCGACACGGCGTAATCTTGTCCTTGGTAAGGATCTCGTTGCCAAGTGCTCCATCGACCAGCAGGCTCCATTCCTATTTCGGACATAGCCGAGTCGTACTCGGCCAAGGAAATAGCCTCGGCTTTCACCTCGAAACCCGCCACCAGGATGCCGTTCGTCGTCAGGTGACTCGCCACGCTGTTTAGGACTGATCTCTCGGAACCGGAAAGAACAAAGATCATCACGTTGCCTGCTAGAACGGCGGCATCGAAGGTTTGGCCCAATTGAAGTGTTGCTAGATCGTTGCAGACCCAACTTAGGTGTGGGGCTTTTCGTCGCGCAGTTCCCAGCATTTTTTCGTCGAGGTCGACTCCCACGACCTCAACTCCGCGTCGGTTGAGCTCGATTGCGACCCGGCCAGTTCCACAACCCGCATCAAGCACGGAATGAGGACCATAGGAGTCAACGAAGTCAGCTTCTCCGTGGACGTTTTGACCAGATTGGGCTAGTTGCTCCCAACACGTGTCATAGCGGTCTCCTCCAACAAGGTCTGTGCGCCTGCTCCACCGTGTGTCTCCCAACGGTTTCGCCTATTTGTCTTGCCAATTTGGCTCGCGTTTTTCGGCGAAAGCAGTAGCACCTTCGAACGCGTCCTGCGACGCAAAAACCTCTTCGAGTTCTGGTCGTTGGAAATTCCAAAACTCGTCTTCAGATACTCCAAGAACGTCCTTGATTAGTTTCTTCGATGCGCGAACACCCTTCGGCGCGTTCTTCGAAATCCTTTCAGCTAGCACGATCGCCGCTTCGAGGGCTTCGCCTTTAGGGACGACGCGGTTTACCATGCCGTGTTGGTGAGCCACCTCAGCGGTTATCGGATCCGCGGTCAGGGCCATCTCCATCGCCAAGCTGTATGGAAGCTGACGAGGCAGGCGTAGTAGAGCCCCTGCCCCTGCGAAAAGGCCGACTCCGGCTTCTGGAATGCCGAGCTTCGCTCCTTCAGAAGCGACAATGAGGTCGCAAGAGAGAGCCACTTCTAATCCGCCAGCCAAGGCAAAACCTTCCACCGCGGCAATTAGGGGCTTGGCGCAACTTTTTTCTGTAATACCCGCAAAGCCGCGGTCGCCAACGTTTGGCATTGCGTCAATTCCGCCATCTGCGAACTGTTTGAGGTCCATTCCTGCACTGAAGCCGCGACCAGATCCGGTGAGCACACCAACGCGAATTTCTGGATCGGCGTCCATAGCTTCAAGGGCATCACCAAGGGCGGAAGCTAAGGCGGTATTGAAAGCGTTCATGTCGCTAGGACGGTTAAGGGTGAGAATCTGGATATGACCCCGTTTCTCAGCTAGGACGAGTTCTTCAGACACGTCGTCTCCTTTGCCGCTCAGCGGCGTTGTTCGATTCCGTTGCTGACGCTACAACCGATCGCGTCATCAGATCATCTCAGCTCTTGCTTTCAATCGGTCAGGTCGATAATCGCCGTGACGGCTAGCCTAAGGAATCCATGAGGAGGCTGTGTGAGCGCCATCGGCGATCTGTTGAGCCAGCTTGAGGGCGCAGACGCCGAAACTGTTCCCTTTTTCATCAGGCAGCTGTTGCAACACGAAGATCTACCGAATCTTCAGGGAGGCGACGCGCTTCGCGCATCTAGACCAATTGCAGTTCACGCCGGAGCCCAGCAACTACCAATTGCTGGTGAACTAGCAGGACGTGCCCATAAAGCAGGCATTCCCGGAGCCGGAGCATTATTCGCCGAATGCGCAGACAAGGTTGCTCTAATGAGCGGTCGGCCGCAAAGATTTGGCACTGTGGTTCTTGAACATCAGGGCGATCTAGTGATGGCTCCTCTGGACGGAATTGCTGACGACGAAACTCGAAATAGTTTTGGCTTACCTCCCCTTCTGGAGATACGACAGGGCATTGAGCAACAAAATCGATCGAGAGCGCTAGAGCGAGGCCAAGCTGACGGTCTACCTCTAGGTCAGAAATTTTGTCGCATTTGGTTCGATCCGAGTGTTGCAGAACTGCGCTCGGGTTTGGCTCGTCACCCGGAAGGAGCTTGGGCAGACGGCGACAACCTGACAATGGTGTGTCGGTCAAATGCCGATGGCATCATCCCAGGTCCAGTTTTTGAATTACCGATGTGGAATGTAAAAGAGGACGATGGCACTCCTTCGGATCTTTGGTGCACTCAAATCCGCGTTGAAAGGCTGCCGGAGGCCGTTTTCGGCTACGGCTTCTGGGCTCTTGACGAGAGCGGAATGCCTATTGGAGGGCGCGGCCCGGTAGACCATCGGTATCGGGGTATCGCCGCTCCTGCAGAACTCCCGAGTCATGAGGATGATGCCCTCATGGGTTCACTAGAAACTCACGAATTTGCGAGTGCCGCGTTGCGTGAAAATCGGCGGATAAAGGTTTATCTACCACTTGGACACGCCGCCGGTGGGTCACTTCCGGTTGTCTACTCAACTGATGGCAACATGATTCAGCCTTATATTCGACGCATAGATGCAGCAATCGCTGACGCAAGCATCCCTCCGGTGATTCTCATCGCTCCCCACGCTGCGCCGATGGATCGGACCGGAAACGAGCGCGCGCTTGAGTACCTGCCTGGGTTCGATGATCAACGCTTCGACCGTCACCAAAGGTTTTTTGTTGATGAGCTATCTGCGTGGGCCGAGACCGAATTTGGCGCTTCGGATCAAAGAGAGCTCCGTGCGATATTCGGATGTTCGGACGGTGCTGGCCATGCTCTTGCCACTGCATCAAT
>Ga0315334_10001595_pt1 | contig 13992 bp, 9 predicted proteins | sample M150034915metaG_FD_205555 | JGI IMG/M metagenome (GOLD analysis project Ga0315334, IMG submission 205555) | Ammonia-oxidizing marine archaeal communities from Monterey Bay, California, United States - M1 500m 34915 | ecosystem: Environmental > Aquatic > Marine > Intertidal zone | place: USA... | reverse complement strand
AGCATCGGTTGCACCTGGGAAAAATTCCAGTAGCAGCTTCTCTATCTCCGGATAAAACACCCGTTCCACTTCTGCCGCATCGTAAAAATTCTCACACCTGGATTCGCAATGTGCCAGCGCAACGCCAAGCCTGTCCATGCACTCTGGGCTATCCGGTGAAAGACCGGGGTGATACTCCTGGATCCGGCGCGCATCGCGCAACACCTGCGGAAAGTAAAGGCATCGTCGCACATTGTCCAGCTCATCTTTACGCAATGCCTTTGCTTCATCGGCTCGTTCTGGATCACGCCAGAGCGCATTGGATGACACAACCGAATAGGATGGCTGTTCATGAACTGTATAGCGCAGCGGTAGTGCCAGACCGCCTTCAGGGGCCGCAATATTGTTGGCTCGAATATAATCCAGACACTCGGAATAACGACGAAATCCCTTGCCCCACTGAGTCTCTATGGGACCGGCCGGTGCATTGTCCAGCATGTCAATCACCGCCTGGCCATCACCGCTGACTATTTCTCGAAGTGCAGTCTCAATCGCCTCAGCCGTTCCCGCATCACCACCCCGATCAAAGGACGTATAAGATAAACCGCCGTTGGCAGCAATCGGTGGTGACTGCCCCTTAGTGAGTTGTAAGTGCGGCACAAAAACCGGAGCACCTTTTTCTGTTTTTATTGCATTTTTATCCGCCATGATCTTGCTCCCATCCCTGGTACAGCTCGTGATTAGCGCACATAACGAGAGATTGTGGCACACAGATGAGCTACTCGCCAGCCTACAACAGACCGTTTACAGGATATTTATCGGCCCTTATAACGGCCACTCACCAGACAAGAAAATGCTCTCGCGTCATGACTCTTGAGCATTGAGGTCCTGGCCAGGTGCTGTGATCGTCACAATTTGGTATTGTCGGCATTTTGGGGCTGAGGTCTTAAGCTTTCAACTTCGTCGCCCTACCTGAGAGTGTTCAATACCCAGAGCATCGAAAAAACTATACCGGTTCGCCTCATCGGGTCGTAGCGATCAAGCCGGCGGACAACGAATCGAGAAAAAAATAAGAACAAGAACGGTACCTACTTTAGAGCAAGGACTTTGCTGAGGATGCGCCTGGCTAACACCGAGAAGCGCCTTTAATATCTCAGTATCCATGCAGAAAGATGCCTTAACAACAAACCGCTAAATTTAACCGAGCGGCTTTACTGCAAAAGCTCCTGGAATTAGGCAACAGCACAGGCAATAATAACAATAAATATAACTTGGTCACCCAGGGACAACACCAGGCTTGGAAACAGCCATCAGAAAATATAGAAGCTGGTATCAGGCTTTGAGTTCCGTACGAACCACATTCGACCACATCAGTTTCTGCTGTTCCTCGCTGGCCTGTTTGCCAGTCACTTTTTCATAGGCTACGCCTATGATCAATGCACTGATAAAGGTCGCTAGCCATGCCGTTAAAATAACAAGGTGGGTTGAGAAACTCACCCCGAAAATCTCGCGACTGTAGCTTGAGCCTACTCCTACCATCTCCCCGATCAGGACAGCTGGTATAACCGATGCCGGCGTAGCACGCTTTACAAACATACCAAGAACAAATAACGCCCCGAGAGGCCCAAGAAAACAATTAAAGCCCTTCTGCGCCAGAGAAATAATATCGGTGCCTTTCGACAACTCGTATAGTCCAATGGTGTAGGCAACAATAAAAATACCCATCATTGCAGTTATCGTCCTGGCTCGCCTGAGTTCAGTCCTTTCATCATCGGAACCGGGTCTCAAGCGCCGATGAAAATCCACCGTCAATATCGTTGATGCGGAATTCGCACCTGAATCGATGGTAGACATAGCCGCTGCAAATAATGCCGCAACCACCAACCCCCTTAATCCGCTAGGCAGGTAATAACTGATGAATTGCGGAAACACAGCGTCCTGAGATACGTTACGAATAGAGGCGATATCGGAGGCGATGCCTGCTTTTGCAGGCAGATCGAACTCCTGAATAAAGTACATGAGAGATATCCCGACGCCAGCAAGGATAACGCCTAAGAGGGCTGCAGCAATGGCGCTGATCACATAAGTCCACCTCGCTGCACTGACATCTTTGACCGCAAAGTATCGCTGCAGAGCCATCTGATTTGCGCCATGAGTACAAACCATCCACATAAACAAACTGGCACTGATAGCAAATACAGTGGTTCGATTACGGACATCCCAATCAAACCATTGAACTTCTTCATGCTTGTATTGCTCGGAAAATGCAATCCAATCACTAACATTGGATTGCGTCATCCAGGCAACTGCACCCATGGTGAACAATGCACCTATCAGTAATACCACAAACTGAATAACATCAGTCCAGACAACAGCGCGAATGCCACCCAGCGTGGTATATAAAATGGAAAATAGCCCAACGCCCAAAATAATTGTATACACAGATGCATCAGGCCCCGTAATAAAGGGCAAGCCAATGTCTATTCTGATGATTTCCGCTAAAGCAATCGACGCTGTCAGAACGACAACGGAAATCCAGCCAAATATCAGCAACAAGCAAAAGATTGCTGCCATTATGCGGACTGGGTAGTTAAATCTATATTCAAGATACTCATAGGCACTGGTCAGATTCAATCGCATAAAAAACGGTATCCAGACAAAGCAAACAACCAGCAGAACCAGTGGGATGGGAGACTGGCGAGTAAGAAAGCTGAGACCAGTACGAAACATCTCACCGGGTTGGCCAAGATAGAGCAGTGTAGACATGACCGTTGCAAACAGACTGATACCAACAGCCCAGGGTGGCAGATTGCGCCCTCCGACAAAGAAGTCATCGGTGGAACGCTGTTGGCGGGCGATAACAATTCCCATCACCATCATGGCTGCGAGATATAACCCAATGACAGCCAGGTCAATTGCAGTCAACCCGCCTATCGGAATATCCAGGGGAGAGCCTATATCTTGTTTAATATCCATAGCGATCTCGTATCCATCTAACGTAAAAGGCCATTGGCAATGACGCTTCTCATCGCTTCCGCCGAACCTTCGTATATGCGCATGGGCCTGACGTCGCGATAACATCTTTCCAGTATGGTTTCATCCGACAATCCCGCAGCACCGTGAATCTGAACGGCACGATCGACCACACGACCCACCATTTCGGTCGCATAGGTTTTTGCCATGGCGGTCTGTTGAATAACATTTTCACCTTTCTGAGCACGCCAGGCAGCCTCATAGACCATCAGCCGAGCAGCGTGTAATTCCACCGAAGAATCAGCAATCATCCACTGTATCGCCTGCCGCGAGGCCAAGGGCTTACCAAAGGTATGGCGTTGTTTAGCATAGTCAATCGCTAGTTCCAGGCAACGATCAGCGATACCTAATGCTCTGGCCGAAATCTGCAACCGACTCGAGTACAAAAAAGAAGTGCCTGCTCCCCAGCCTTGTCCCGGCTCGCCTAAAAGCTGTTGCTCATTCACCAGGCATTTGTCGAGAAAGAGCTCAAAAGTAGAGTGGCCGTGAATCATTTTCTGTTCACGTCCAATAGAAAAACCTGGTGTGTCTTTCTCGACTATCACCCAGGACATACCTTCATGCCGCTTAGTTCCCTTAACCCGTGCTAAGACTAAAATATAGTCCGCAATATCAGCATAGGAAATCCAGCATTTGTTACCATTGAGAATCCAACCTTCGGAAGTCTTTTCCATGGTTGTAAGAATCCCTGCCATGTCACCTGCGGCCTGAGGTTCACTAAATGCACTAGCGCCCTGAAGTTCACCCCGGACCGTTGGGTACAAATATTTTTCTTTCTGTTGTTCCGTGCCCAGGTCATATAATACCGGCGCGAATCTCATAGCAAACACGCCTCTGCCAGCGGTACAACGATGAACTTCTTCGATGACAATGCAACTGTCTAGTAGACCCAGCCCGGCACCACCAATTTCCACCGGCGCATCCAGGGCAGCCAGGCCAAGACCCTCTATCATTTTTACCAGGCGGCTCCGTATAGGTTTCGGCAAATCCAGTGAGTTAGCTCGTTCCGGAAGGCTGAGCTCCAGAGGCATCAATTCATCATTAACAAATCGTCTAACAACGTCTTTAAGCATTCTTGTTTCTTGAGGAAGATTAAAATCCATTAGTGACCTATCCAGCTAGTTTTCGAGCCCTTCTATTCAGCCTATCCTAAATAGGATCTGGATCTTTAATATAGCGTTCTGTACCTCTGGCAGCACCTCAAAAAAACCATGCTATGACGACTGGACCACCAGGTCAGGCAATCGATTCTAGCAACGTATACTAAAAATTCAGCGAACGGTCCACTGAGGTATCAGGAAGCTTGGCAAAATCTTAAAATCGAACAATTTAAAGCCTATTCCAGTTACAGGTGCCTGTCAATTGATTCTAGTACATATCTATTTTATTCATATACATGTATTATTTTCCCAACATTCTTACTGGAGAATCACTATCTCAAAAGAGGTCATCAAGTCTGCTGAGCGAGTCTTCGCCGTATTAGAGCTGTTTCGCAATCAACAATCTGCACTAACTGCTACGGAAATCTGCAAACACCTTAAATACCCCAAGTCCAGCGCCGATGCTCTACTAAAAAGCCTGGTTACACTCGGGTATTTGACGATGGACCCCAGCACGGTACGCTATTTCCCTTCCCTTCGAGTTACTAAACTCGGTGATTGGCTTCCTGATATGCTCCTTGGCGGCGGTTATACATTAAGTATGCTAAATGAATTGCATAGCCTCACCGGCGAGACCGTCACTCTGTCCATGCCCAACGAATTATCGATGCAGTTCATCACCGCGATTCCCGGCACGTTTCCCATGTCACTTACTATAAACGAAGGCCTGACAGTACCAATATTTGCGACTGCAGTCGGTATCGCACACCTGGCTACGCGCAGTGATCCGGAGATCCATAAGTTGGTGAAACAATCTAATCGGCAGGCTGTCCTTTCTGAACACAGGGTGGACGTTGATGAACTTAGCGCGGAAATCGAAACAGCTCGGGCCAATGGCTACGCCCTAGCCTATGATCGAATATTAACCGATACGGGCGCGATCGCCATGGCCCTGCCAGTGAATCAGCTTGACCGGGCACTGGTGGTTGCGATTGGCGGCTTATCCAGCCGCATCAAGACTCATCAGACACAGATTATCCAGAAAATGCGTCAAGCTATCAGGCAACTGGGCTAAAACGAAGTTTAAATCCGTCATTTATCTGAACCCCAGTCATATTTTGTATATATATGTGAATCTAATGTCTATATAAAAGAATTTATTGACACAGGGCTTTAGATAAGAATATATTGGCTAATAATCAAATCGACTCTCAATGCTGAATCCGGCAAAGAAGAAATTGGTAGAAATCAACATGACAAGCTCAAACCGAGTTGGTCACTAACTCAATAAAAACTGGTTTCAAACATGGCCAACAACTACATCGACATTGTCTGTAATCTCTATACTCCCCAAGTCGTCGACGAAGACAGAATGGGTATCGACGATGGCTTCAAACAACAGGTGAGAATGCCTGAGGATATGCGTGGTGGTGTTTCTATACCGGATTACATCCTGAAAATGGATAAAGCCAGCATAGAAAGGTCTCTACTGATCGCTGTTCGAGGCGGTGATCTTAACGTTAGGGGATCCTTTGAAGTGCCCTACTCTTATGTTCGAGACGTCTGCCAGCAATATCCGGATCGATTTTCCGGACTCGCAGGCGTTGATCCTACCCGAGGCATGCAGGGGCTTCGCGACCTTGAAATTGCTGTCAAAGAATATGGGTTTGTCGGCGCTCACTGGTATCCGCACTGGTTCTCAATGCCACCCGATGCGGCGCAGATATACCCGTACTATGCCAAGTGTTGTGAACTTGATATCCCAATCATGATGCAGGTAGGCCAAAACCTCGTGTATAACCGGGATCGCCGGTTGCCTTCAGTGGCAAGGCCTATTTTGCTGGATCAGGTCGCCATTGACTTCCCCAGCCTGAAAATAATTGGCATCCACATTGGCATACCCTGGACTGATGAGATGATAGCCATGTGCTGGAAACACGAAAATGTCTTTACAGCTGGAGATGCTTACGCACCTCGTTATTGGCCGGACCAGTATGTACATTACGCCAACACCATCGGTAGACACAAAGTCATGTTCGGTACCGACTGGCCTGTAATTTCCCCCGAACGAGCTGTTGACGAGGTCGATAATCTAGGATTAAAGCCAGAATCTCACACCCTTTTGATGAGAGATAATGCGATTCGAGTATTTCAGCTACCCACCTAGTAACCCGATGAACATCAATGAATAAGAAAAACACTGCGATAGGTGAATCATTATCATTGGTCGGCGGTATCCGATCAGCAATGGAGCTTACCCCTTCAAAGGTCGCCATAACTGACTCTGGCAGTACCCGGACTTACTCGGAACTGATTGCTCGGATTGACCAGGTCAGTATGGGATTCCTTGCCCATCTGGACCTAACCGGCCAAGCTCATGCAGCCATTGTCTCAGGCAATTCAATCGAGTATGTGGAAGTCATTGCCGGAGCGTCTCAAGCCGGGGTTCCACTTGCGACGATCAACCCGCAATTAAGTGCGGCCGAAATCACAGCAATCTGTGATGATGCTTTAGCTCAAGTGCTGTTTACTGACCTTCACAATTCGGAACGATTACTGACCTGTACATTTTCTAGCGTTAAAAAAATCATCGTGTTTGGGCCGGACTTTGAGTCCTGGATCAACTCGATTCATAGCACTGGATCGTTTCCCAATGTATCAGCAGACGACGTTTTCACCATTCCCTACACCTCTGGCACCACCGGCCGACCCAAAGGTGTACTTGTTTCGCATCGCTCAAGAATCATGACTTTCCACGGAATGGCGGCAGAATATGGCTGCTACACCGCTGCAGACCGCTTTCTGGCAATAGCTCCTTTGTGTCATGGGGCCGGTTTAGCATTTGCGCTTGCTTCACTCTTTTTTGGTGGATATGTACAGCTGATAAATCGATTCGATGCCGAGACCGTCCTCTCAATCCTGCATGAGAACAATATCACTGGCGTCTTCATGGTACCCACTCATTTCCACAAAATTTTTGACCTAGAACCAGAAACCCTGGCGCGATATCAGGGCACCCAACTGGGTTCGATTATTTCTAATGCTGCTCCATTACCACATGCCACAAAAGAGCAGATACTTGAGTATTTTGGACCTGACTTGCTGCACGAGACATATGGGTCAACCGAGGCCAGTATTGTGAGCAATCTCCGACCCAAGGATCAACGAATCAAGCAAAACTGCGTCGGCCTGCCGTTTAATTCTAACCTGATCAGTTTACGAAACGAGCAGGGCGAAGAATGCGGGGTAGACGAACCGGGTGAATTGTTTTCCTCTAGTCCCTACCTATTCAACGGTTATTGGAATAACCCGGATGAGACCAAGGCTGCCTTTAATGCTGGATGGGTCACTGTAGGCGATATAGCTCGAAGAGACGCCGATGGTTATCTCTACATCATAGATAGAAAGAAGGATATGGTCCTCTCTGGCGGAATCAATATATACCCTCGGGAAATCGAAAATGTATTGGAACAGCACCCTGATATAGTCGAAGCTGCGGTAATAGGGGTGCCCGACGAAAAATGGGGGGAGCGTCTGAAAGCATTCGTCGTACCCTCTCACGGCGAACTGATCGTTCCAGAACAACTCGCTTCGTTCGTCGAAACATTGCTGGCGAAGTACAAAGTGCCGAGAGAATACCAGGCAATCAGAGCATTGCCACGAAATGCAGGCGGCAAGCTTCTCAAGGGTGCACTGCGCGAAATGGCTTAACGGACCTTTCTAGCTACCCAAACCTTGGGTTGGCTTCATATACCTCTGGTAATTCCCAAGGCACACGCCATGGAGCACGGACATAACCTCTGCCATTGACATGGTGAACTAGGTCATTTGCTATCAACTGAGGATGCGTCATCAGCGCACCTAGTTCAGCAAATTCGACCGCCCACACGTTGGGGCAACCTTCCAGCAGAGAGATGATTTCCTCGGCAGTAAATTGGGTTGTGTACTTTTCCCAAAGAGGCTTGGCCTGTCTCGCAAGATATCCCATACCAAATGTAAACCACCAATCCTCGACAAATTCAGCATTGCCACAAAACTCATCTCGCATGCCAAGCAGACCCAGCATTTCAAGGAAGTCTTCCTCTGAAAGTTGTGGAGAGGGGCTCATATAGACAGGGCGGTTCTTAGTCTGATAACCACTATGCGGACTATCTGTCTCGTTTGTGCAATAAGAGTCTCCAAGCCATTCATCCGGATCTGTCAATGCTGCCCATTGGTTTGTCCTTAGAGACATCATTGCACCGAGCAGACTCGTGGCTACTCTCTGACCTTCACCCGTTTTTTCACGATGATAAAGCGCCGCAAGAACACCAATAAACGCAACCGATCCGCTGCAGGTCGCAACAATATCCGAGCCGACCCGCACTGGTGGCTCACCTAAAGTTCCCAACAGTCGAAGATATCCAGTCATAGCCTGGATAACCAATTCACTGCCAGGCATGTTCCGCATAGGGCCGCTTTCACCAAAGGGCGTTAATGCATGATAAACCAGGCCCGGGTTTTCTTCTGCCAAGGTGTCGTAGTCCAGACCTCTAGCCTTGGCTAGTCCAGGAGTCCAATCTTCCAGAAAAATAGCCGCTCCACTTATCAACGACTTCAATTCAGCCTGACCCTCAGCGCTGTCAAGATCCAGCCTGAGACATTTTTTGTTTCGATTGAAAGCATCATATAAAGCGCTGTTACCCGACTCGACCCTAGGCGCAAGCTGCCTCGCCCAATCACCCTCCGGAGGCTCAATTTTTATTACCTCAGCGCCTGCTTCAGCCAGCATCAGGCCGAGATAGGGTCCGGCAAAACCCTGTGTCGTGTCTATAACCCGCAGCCCATCCAGCGGCGATGATGTGCTTTCTTGATCCGGTTGAAACTGAGTGTTAACTGGCCCACCGAATCCCGCTTGAATCAATTGCTCGGTGTGTTCGCCTGGTACTGCAACCTTAGGGTTAATACTGGCAGGAGTTTTACTGAAATTCCAAGGCACTGCACCGACAATAATATCACCCTGGTGGGGAGAATTAATGGTAGTGAGCATGCCATTTTCAACAATCTGCTGATGATGTCGAATCTGCTCGAAATCCATACTCAGCCCGTGCGGCACACCTTCCTTTTCGAAACGCACAATCCACCATCGCTTCGGCTTCGCTCTGATGAGTTCATCTGCGATAGCAACAAGTTCCTGACGATTTTCAACTCGATCAACATTAGTAACAAACCGAGGGTCCGTCATCATAGACTCGATCCCAAGCGCTCGACAAAACCCGGCCCACTGCTCTTGTGTTTCGCAGGCAACTGCGATGTATTCATTATCCAGCATCTGAAAGCACTGGTTTGGAGCACTACTTGATGATGCACTCCCCAACAGCTGCACGGATGAGCCTGTCAGCAAGGACTCTGCCGCTCTGTTCATTTGCATTGCAACACCCATTGTAAAATGGCTGGTTTTAACATGACTGGCCGTTCCAAACCGTTCGCGCCGTAACAAACCAAGCAAGGCAAGACCTGTAACAACTGCCGCACCGGCAGGGTCCATATGCACAAAACGGAGCATCTCGGGCACCCCTCCTGACTGGCCATTAAGACTGCCAAAACCACTGAATGCCTGTACATGCGGGTCTAAAGCCGCAAGGTCCCGCATCGGCCCAACGTCCCCCCAGCTACTGCTCGAGACATAAACCAACCTGGGATTGGCATCATTGAGCTCTGCGTATCCCAATCCTAAGCGCTCGGTTACGCCAGGTCGGAAGTTTTCAATAAGGACATCGGCCTCGGCACCCAAACGCCGCACAGCGTCAAGATGCTTAGGCTTCTTCAGGTCCAATTCAGCGGACCTTTGGTGATTGTTACTCGCTGTATAGCAGGTTGATATCCCTTTCTGCATGGGATGCAGCAATCGAATGAACTCGCCATCAGGACGTTCAACCTTGACTGCATCAGCACCGAGGTGCGCAAGCAAGGAGGCAGCCCAGGGGCCAACTATAGAAGTCCCAATATTCAGGACCCGCACACCGGATAACGGCCCTGCCACAGATTTTGTATCCTTACGCATAGCAAACTCCTTTAACTCTGCCATTTTTAGACGTCTGCCGTATTACGGCCGTCAACGGCAACTAATACTGATTTCAAGAATTGATAGTACCAATAAGTAGGCATATTTTGCAAGCGTATGCAAAATTTCTTAAAAGGTGTACAGTGGAATAATAAAAGTTTATTATTCAATTAGTTAAATTAATATATTGTAAATTAATTATCTTATTATAAAATATAATTGTAAACGCATGCAAAAATAGAAAAGGATAACCCCCGGTGATTCCAGCGCATGATTCACTAATTTACAACCGCAACCCAGTACAGCCATGAGCATAGCAAAGCGCGCAAATTCTCAGGATGTAGCCACTTTAGCTGGCGTGTCCCAGGCTACCGTCTCCAGGGCTTTCACACCGGGCGCCAGCATTTCTGATCGAGCCCGCAAGAAAATCGAAGCTGCGGCCGCGAAACTCGGGTACCAGCCAAATATCATCGCACGGAGCCTTTCAAAAAGGCGCTCAAGACTGGTCGGGCTGTTATTTGCAAACTGGCCTCACCCCAAGGCAGCAGATCTTTTAAAAAACATTACTGAGGCTCTGACCGAGCATGATTATAAAGTGATTGTTCAATCCGCTACCGGAACTCGCCTCACTGATGAAGTACTACGCGACTTTCTGCGTTATCAAGTTGATGGCGTCATCGTCTTTTCTGCGGCACCAACAGCGGAAATTTCAGCCGAGTATGCTCGTGCCCAAGTACCCATCGTTTTGCTCAACCACAGCGGCCAGGCACTGAACACCTCTTCAGTGAGTGTTGATGCCATGGGTATCGGCAATCGGATCGCTGCCTCTTTACTAGCGCGATCCTATCAACGTCTGGCCCTTATCAGCGCCAATCCGAAAAGCCAAATCGTTATTGATATGACAAAGGCCATTGTCGACACTGTGGCTGAGCACCCACACATACGTATTGTTTCCCAGCAAACAGGTATTGATGGATACGAAGCCGGAATGCGCGAGATCGAAAAAATCTGGAAAGATCCAGAAGCACGTCCCGACGCAATCGTCTGTACGTCTGATAACACCGCTCTGGGAATTCTAGCCGGATGCAGACAAAATCTCGGCATACAAGTACCGGAACAACTAGCCATTGTGGGATTAGGCGATATACCCGCATCTGCCTGGAAGGATCAGAGTCTTTCCACCATTAAAATACCTCATGATGAAATGGTCAACAAAGCTGTATTGGCGCTGATCGCTGGTATAGAAGATCCTTCATTACAACCAAAGTCCTACCAATATCAGGCAGAGTTTATCCAGCGAGGCACAACGCGACTCATTACTAACACCAAGACAGGAGGGCCTCAATGAGAATAGGTTCTAACAATCTGGCCTATCCTTTCGAGGAACGCCCAGAGCCGGCACAAAAAATCGAAGTCGCTACAGGCGTATACTGGTTAAGAATGCCGCTTCCAATCAGTCTTAATCACATCAATCTGTGGTTACTGGACGACCATGATGGCTGGACTATCGTTGATACCGGCATGTCAACCGATGAAACCAAAATGCTTTGGGAGTCTTTATTAGAAAACCAGCTTGATTCTAAGCCCGTCAAACGTGTAATTGGCACCCATATGCATCTGGACCACATCGGCTTGGCTGGATGGCTGTGCAGGAAATGTGAAGTGGATCTTTGGATGCCGCGCTCAGAATATCTATCCTGTCGCGTGTTTTCGTCTGAAATGAAGGAAGACCCTTCGATAGAAACGGTCGAATTCTATAAAGCTGCCGGGTTTCAGCATGACCAGCTCGCCGTGTTCCGAGAGCGTTTTCAGGCTAGAAGTCAATTTATGACTGCCATGCCAACCTCGTATCGCCAAATAAAGGATCATGAACAAATAACAATAGGCGAAAACGAGTGGACTGTGATGGTCGGTAGCGGTCATTCTCCGGAGCATGCCTGCCTTTATTGCAAGGACCTGAACCTGCTGATTGCAGGCGACCAGATTCTGCCTCGCATTACGCCAAACGTAAGCGTCAGACCCGACCAACCTCAGGGGAATCCCCTTGAAGAATGGTTAGATAGCTGTCATCGATTCAAGAATCGTATAGACAAGACCGTACTAGTACTTCCTTCGCATGGCGATCCCTTTTACGGTGCACCGCTGCGGATTCAGGAAATCATCGATGACCATGAGCATGCTCTAGCTAGACTGCATGAAAACTGCAACACGCCACAGCGGGTGGTCGATGTTTTCCCTGCTCTTTTTAAAGGTAAGGTTGAAGATCATAACTTGGTCATTGGCACCTGTGAGGCACTGGCACACCTAAACTATTTACTCGAACGTCAGCAATTACAAATGTTTGTAGAAAACAATGGCGTGAAGCGCTTCCAACAATGTTAACATCTTCTATCCTACCCGGGTCATTGGTATCTGCGAGGTACTAAGGCACCGAAACTATTTACTTCAATTCCAACAATCACAAAAATTTTTGTAAAACAGCGCCAGGAAACGATGCCAACAAGGGTAAGGTTGTAGTGGTTTTATTTATCATCTGATAAACTACGCATTTAAAGTAAATCTCCGTTAAACTTTACGAGATCAAATAGCTAAGGATCAGTTTAAATGAGTATCAAAAAATCAGACGTAAAGGCCCCTAGAAAACGTCTGAGTGCGGAAAATCGTGAACAAAAAATACTTGAAGAGGCGATCAATTTTTTCGCAGAAAAGGGATTTTCAGGCCAAACGCGAGAACTGGCCTCTCGCTTAGGAATATCCCAACCCCTCCTGTATCGATACTTTCCAACCAAAAGAGATCTGATTGAGAATGTATTCGAAGAAGTTTACATGAACCGGATCAGCCCTGAATGGTTAACCACCATTAAAAATCGAGAAAGGTCTCTAGAAGACCGCCTTATTGAATTCTACCGCTCCTATGCAGAAGCGACTTATCGTTACGAGTGGATACGCGTTTACATGTTTTCTGCTTTGATGGGCGAAGAACTCAATCGCCGCTATATAAACCTGGTGGAAAAAGAATTACTAACTCCAATCTGCCTTGAGCTGCGAGCCTACTGCGGCTTAACAAAGGATGAACCAATCAGCCAGGTAGAACTCGATCACATCTGGGTTTTACATGGCGGACTGTTTTATTATGCTATCCGCAAACATATCTACCATGGTCCCGTCAGCGAAGATTTCTCTACGGTGGTATCAAGTGCTGTCGCAGCGATGCTCAAAGGAACTAAAGCGATCTCTGGAAAGTTGTGAGTACTATGATCAACTCAACCTCGAGCAGCAAACTTACTGATACTGTAGGTATATTAGGTCTGGGTATCATGGGATTGGCGATTGCCGAACATCTCACTAAAGCAGGCTGGGAGGTAGTCGGTTTTGACCCTGACCCCATTCAAAAGAAAATGGCCATCGACCTTGGCGTCAACATGAAGCCTGCTACTGAGAACGTGGTCAGCAATGTTGATATCCTTTTGTCTAGCCTGCCAAACCAGAAAGCTTTGGACCAATCAATAGATGCCATTATCAGTACTGAAAACAACGTTTCAGTTTTAGTGGATCTCAGTACATTAGAGCTGGAATGCAAATTATCTAACCTTAGACGATTAGATATCGCAGGTGTCTCGTTTCTTGACTGTCCGATCAGTGGAACAGGTGCACAAGCCCTGACTGCAGATATTTCTATCTATGCTAGCGGCTGTGTAGACGCTTACAATTTTTGTAAGCCCGTACTACAAGACTTCGCCAATCACATACACTACTTGGATGAGTTCGGCAACGGCACTAAAATGAAATTTGTTGCAAATCTGCTGGTTGCTATTCATAACATTGCCACAGCAGAAG
>Ga0315334_10001593_pt1 | contig 13995 bp, 8 predicted proteins | sample M150034915metaG_FD_205555 | JGI IMG/M metagenome (GOLD analysis project Ga0315334, IMG submission 205555) | Ammonia-oxidizing marine archaeal communities from Monterey Bay, California, United States - M1 500m 34915 | ecosystem: Environmental > Aquatic > Marine > Intertidal zone | place: USA... | reverse complement strand
AATTCCGGCAGGATTTTCGGATGATGTGGATAATGTGGACGATGCCGATAATGACCCCACAAATGAGATCGAAACATGGGGAACGCTATCCGGTATTCCGGCAGGATTTGCGGACAATGTCGATAATGTCGACGATGCGGATAATGACCCAACGAATGAAATTGAGCTGCCCCCTTCGGGTACTGCCAACGATGTATTGACCTGGAACGGAAGTGCATGGGTAGCACAGGCAAATGATGGAGTTAACGATGCGGACAACGACCCCACAAATGAGATCGAAACATGGGGAACTTTAAGCGGTATTCCGGCAGGCTTTTCGGATAATGTGGATAATGTGGACGATGCAGATAACGACCCCACAAATGAGATCGAAACATGGGGAACGCTATCCGGTATTCCGGCAGGATTTTCGGACAATGTGGATAATGTAGACGATGCGGATAATGACCCAACGAATGAAATTGAGCTGCCCCCTTCGGGTACTACCAACGATGTATTGACCTGGAACGGAAGTGCATGGGTAGCACAGGCAAACGACGGTGTGGACGATGCGGATAATGACCCAACAAATGAAATTGAAACCTGGGGAACTTTATCAGGTATTCCGGCAGGCTTTTCGGACAATGTGGATAATGTGGACGATGCAGATAACGACCCTACAAATGAGATCGAAACATGGGGAACGCTATCCGGAATTCCGGCAGGATTTGCGGATGATGTGGATAATGTGGACGATGCGGATAACGACCCAACAAATGAGATCGAAACATGGGCTACGCTGTCCGGTATTCCGGCAGGCTTTTCGGACAATGTGGATAATGTGGACGATGCAGATAACGACCCCACAAATGAGATCGAGACATGGGGAACTTTAAGCGGTATTCCGGCAGACTTTTCAGATGATGTGGATGATGTGGACGATGCGGATGCAGACCCAACGAACGAGCTTCAGGCAGTCAGCTTTAGTAACGATACTCTATATCTGAGCAATGGTGGCAGCGTTTACCTGGGTGGTTATACCGCCTCCCCTGACGGTGACTGGACTGTAGATGGTTCCGGCAATATGAGCAATGCAAATATTGGTGCGGTAAGTATTGGGGTAGATGCCACTGTAAATGGGGTAACCGTAGGTAGAGGCGGTGGAAATATAGCAACCAATACTGCTCTTGGGGAAAGCGCCCTTTCTTCAAATACCACAGGATACAACAATACGGCAAATGGATATGGTGCCCTTTCCTCCAACACCACAGGAGGTGGTAACTCGGCAAATGGATGGAATGCCCTTTATTCTAACATAGATGGATATAACAACACGGCAAATGGATACCAGGCCCTTTACGCCAACATAGATGGGTATTGGAACACGGCAAATGGATCTCGGGCCCTTTCCTCCAACACCACAGGAGGTGGTAACTCGGCAAATGGAAATCGTGCCCTTTACTCCAACATAGATGGAGATTGGAACACGGCTATTGGAAATCAGGCCCTATACTCCAGCACTAATGGAAATGAAAACACGGCACTTGGTTCCAAAGCTCTTTTCTCCAATACCACAGGGTATAGGAACACGGCAAATGGATACCAGGCCCTTTACTCCAATGAGAATGGAAATTACAACACGGCAAATGGATCTCGGGCCCTTTACTCCAACATAGATGGAAATAACAATACGGCAAACGGCAATGAAGCTCTCTATTCAAATTTAGATGGAGATTACAATACGGCAATTGGAAGACGCGCTCTGTACAACAACACCATAGGAAGCAACAACACTGCAAACGGGCAAAGTGCTCTTCAATCCAACACCACGGGCTATTCCAATGTAGCGGTTGGGGTTGAAGCGTTATACAGTAATACGACCATAAGCAACCTGGTGGCCATTGGAGATTCTGCATTGTACAACAATGGCATCGGTGCTACAGGGTTAATTGAAGCGCATTTTAACACGGCACTTGGTTCCAAAGCTCTTTTGTCCAACACCACAGGATACAACAATACGGCAAATGGAAATTGGGCGCTTTACTTGAACACCACAGGATACAACAATACGGCAAATGGAAAGTTTACCCTTGGCTCCAACATAGATGGAAATTCCAACACGGCAAATGGAGTCTTTGCCCTTGCCAACAACACCACGGGGAGTTACAACACGGCAAATGGGAAAAATGCCCTTTATAATAACACCACAGGATATAGTAATGTAGCTGTAGGGGTAAGAGCGTTATACCGTAATACAACCATAAGCAACCTAGTGGCCATTGGAGACTCTGCATTGTACAACAATGGTATTGGTGCTACAGGGATATTTGAAGCGCACCGGAATACGGCAGTCGGTTCAAAAGCACTTTTCTCCAACACCACAGGAGGTGGTAACTCGGCAAATGGATACCAGGCCCTTTACTCCAACACCACAGGAGCTTGGAACACGGCAAATGGAAGGGAGGCCCTTTACTCCAACATAGATGGAAATTCCAACACGGCAAATGGAGTCTTTGCCCTTGCCAACAACACCACGGGGAGTTACAACACGGCAAATGGAGTCTTTGCCCTTGCCAACAACACCACGGGGAGTTACAACACGGCAAATGGAAGAGCGGCCCTTCACGGCAACAACACAGGAGTTGCCAACACGGCAAATGGAAATTGGGCGCTTATCTCCAACACCACGGGGAGTTACAACACGGCAAATGGAGCAGACGCAAATTCAGTTGGTACCGCATACGATAATTCAACCGGTGTTGGTTATGATGCTGACTGCAATGCCTCTGACCAGGTGCGTATTGGCAACCCCAGTGTTACCAGTATCGGAGGGTATGCCAACTGGACCAACCTGAGCGATGCACGGTTTAAAGAAAACATAGAAGAAAATGTGAAAGGGCTGGAATTCATTGAAAAGCTGCGGCCGGTTACCTACAACATGAGCGTGCATAAGGTGGAACAATTCTTTGAAAATAATTATGGCCAAGAAGAAAAAGGAGACTGGCCTACCAAATACGATAAAGAGCAAATACGGCATACCGGTTTCATAGCACAGGAGGTGGAACAGGCAGCCAAAGAGATCGGTTATGATTTTAGCGGCGTGGATACACCAAAGAACGACAAAGATTTTTATGGCCTGCGCTATGCAGCATTTGTGGTTCCCTTGGTAAAAGGAATGCAGCAGCAACAGGAGCAGATCGAGCTACAACAAGAGCAGATTGAAGCGCAACAAAAACAGATAGACGAGCTGAAAAAAATGATGGAGCTATCAAATTTTGCAAAATAATACGCTAAATACAGATCAGCTGAATTTTGAAATAATGCTTTCTACCTGGCGTGCATAACTGCTTCCAAAGAGATTAACGTGCACCAAAACAGGATAGAGCTGGCACAGCTCCACCCTCCCCCGCCAATCGTTCTCCAGCGGATACAGCTCGTTGTAGGCAGCATACATTACCCCATCAAAACCACCAAACAAAAGCGTCATTGAAATATCCATTTCGCGGTGTCCGTAATAAACAGCCGGATCGATCAAAGCAGGATCGCCCTTTGCATCCACCATATAATTTCCCGACCACAGATCGCCGTGCAAAAGTGCGGGATTTTCCTTAGGAAAGTATTCGCTTAGCCGAGAGCACAAGCCCTCCGCTTTTTTACATGTTGCCGCATCCAGTAGCTGTTTGTCCCTTGCCAAAACAAGCTGCGGGATCAAACGTTCTTCTGCATAAAAGCTGCCCCAGTCCGAATGTTGTTTGTTGCTCTGGCTCAGGCTACCTATGTAGTTTTCTTCATTCAATCCAAAAGAGGTGCTAGTATGCTGGTGCATATCAGCAAGCTTTCTTCCAAAATCTTCCCAGAAACCCGATGCTTTGTTGCCACTATCGATAAATTCCATAATAAGATAGGACGCTTCCCCTTCTTCACCAGTAGTGATAACCTCGGGCACTGTGAAAGAGGAATTGCTTCTCAATAATTCCAACCCCGATGCTTCGCGTTCGAACATATACGGAAAGCGAGAAGCACTGTTGCGCTTAACGCAAAATTCTCCATGCGAGGTGGAGAGCCGCAGCACCTCATTGATGTCACCACCACTCAATGCTTGTGTGTTGTGCACTACTACATCTTCGCCGAAACAGGATCTTAGTTGATTGAGGTAGATTAATTCCACTTTTGATTGTTTGTTAATTTTTATTAGTTCAGCACCCTAATCTACAACTAATTAATGCATGAAAAAGCAAGGCTCCTTATGTTAACCAAACGTTGCTAAAAGACATATAAAAAGAAAGAGCAGTTCTCACTGCTCTTTCTTACTTGCGAAACAAAGTTCGCTACCAGCTCAACGGTATGTAATGCTGTTCGATATCAGCGCATAAGCACAATTTTACCCGTAGCCCATTGCTTGCCGATCGGATAGCGTAACAGATATATTCCGGCCGGATAGCGTCCCAGTGAAACCTGTATCGTTTTGCGCCCCGACAAGTCTATTCGCTGCAGAATTTTACCAGTAAAATCGGTCAGATAGATAAACTTCACATTTTCTGTTGCTTCAATGTTCACAATATCCTGCGTTGGATTCGGATAAAATTTCCACTTGAACGGATCAATAGGATCGTAATTATTTGGAATTGAATCTGTGCGAACAATAGTATCGTTAACAGTTAGACTATCCCTGACACTACCCAGTGTGTCTCCATTATGGTTATCAAAGTTGAAGGGATATTCCACGATGCTGTCCGGGTAATTAAGTGCGAGATCCGGAATTTCCGCATCGCATTCGGGATAATACATATTGTTCTTTATAACGGTAGTTAAAAGATCTGTCAGTAATTCTACTTCGTACTCATCGGTTGAAGGCTCAATATGTGAATTACCAATACCACTATGGTCTGTAAGGAAGATATACGTACCATTCGTACACAAGGCCATCGAACGCATTAAATATTCCCCGGACTTATTTATCCCGCTTGCCGCAACCGGTATTATTTTGATCCCTTTGGCTGCTGCTTTTTCTGTTAATGCTCTAATCTTTGCAATTGTTGCAGCATCATTATGTGCCGGAGCATCCAATATCAAAAAGAGCAAACGCGCTCTTGCTTCTAAACTCCAGGAAAGCTCTTCTATGGCAGTTTCAAGCCCCACATCCACCGCTTCAGGAAGATCTCCTCCTCCAGCTGCACCCTGCTCGTCTATATATACCAGTGCTTCGGAAAGTACGTTGGTAAAATCTTTGTGTTTTACAACATAAGCATCGCCTTTGTCCCTGTAGAAAACGCTACCATATCTTAAGGCTACATCCTGATAAATATTTTGTGAATTATAAATTACCGTATTCAAATCCTGCTTGATGTACTCTATCTCATCTCCCATGCTTCCCGTTGCATCCACAACAAAAGCGACATCTACCATATTAAAAGGATCGCACGGAACATCAAGGGTCAGAATATTTATACCCTTTTTAAATTCTGTAGGCCTACGGATCTTTTCCGATTCGCCTTTATAACCCACAGTGATATAAGAGATCGAACGCTCGGTTTCTTCCAGCTCTCCCCAAAGCTCAGCTTTACCTGTATTGTCGGTAATTGCCTTCCAAATAAGCTTGTTCCTTTTCGTATACAGCCTCACCTCTGCACCCAGCACAGGGCTGCGTTGCTCGTTCATGATCTGAACCACATATCTTTTTTGTGGATTGATATTCCATATCTTTTGGTATGTTTTCAATTCTGTCTCCACATAATCGTTCCACATATCCCATTTGGCAAAATCATTTATTTCTGCTGCCGTCAATCCCTTCTTTTCTTCAATTAGCTTTGACGCGCTGCCCAGATACGATTCGGATCTGGCCATATGGGACGCAACTCTGGACAATCCTGGGGATGCATCCGAACGACCAATCCCACCTGCAGCAACTTTATAAGCATCTGTAATGTGCGATGCTGTCTCAGACGCAACAGGGAGTGAATAATATTCTCTTATTTTCTTGGTTTCGTCCCGCTCCATTTCAAAATCACCAACCTCATCTTTAGTAACACGGATCTTCTCCACTATATTATCGTAACCTGCATACATAACCCTTATTTCATAGGTTCCCGTATCCTTAAAATTTAAAGTGTAATTTCCCTTATCATCGGTTAATACCGAACCAACCAGCTTCCCGTCCACATCATAGGCTTCAACATTACCGTACATAACGGCTGCATCCTCTACCGCTTCCATATGATCTGCAAATTTTGCTGTTGCCTTGCCTCGAAGAGTTTGTGAAAAAGATAATTGCGTAAAAAACACGAACGTAAATAGTAGACCGATGTAACGAAACTTCATAGTATTGTTTTTTGATTTAAAACCTACTACACCTCGTATCAAAAAAGGTTCACCGAAAAAAGAGAAATAGTTGATTCAAAAGCTTAGGAATGCTCTCTATATTTTATGAATTACAAATTCTTCACAGATAATTTGTTTTCTGTTTGTTTTTGGCTACTTTCGATGCACTAATCTTAAACTTATTAACTATGAGAAAATTAACTACTCTTATGTTCGCTTTAACTTTAAGTGTCATAGGATTCGGACAGATCAATCCAAATGGGAATTGTGATGTGGTCATTGCTAAAGCAAGAAGTGCGGTACAGGCAGAATGCCTGGCTGGAAATGGTCAGCTTGGCCATACTATCTGGACAAAACCAGACGGACCGTACACCACGTATAATGTATTTTTCTTTAAGGATATTGGTTGTCCGGGTAACCAAAACTGCCCACTCTATTTAAGGATCTTACCTTTAGCAAGAGTAACGGTTGACTTAGACTTTAATGTACTTGGTTACAGCTGTGGTTTTTCAATATACGATCTTCAGGGCTACTAGAAAAAAAATAATATAGACTAAAAAATAAAGAGCAGTTTACTGCTCTTTTTTATTGTCAGAACATTCTCAAATCTTTATTATTGATGATCGAATATATGATCTAATCCGCTATGGAATATTAATTTTGTTTTCCAAAACAGATTCAATAAAGCATGGAAAAAAAGTTATCCATTAATACTGATATTAAAAAGGCGGAAACACTCCCTTCTGAGTTCTATCGCTCCGAAACGCTTTTTGAAAAAAGCAAAGAAAGCATCTTTCTCAAATCGTGGCAGTGGATTGGTGATCTTGCAAATACAGTACCTTTAACAGCCAGTGCACACCCTACTATCCTAATGGAAAAATTTCTGGACGAACCAATTGCAATTGTTCGGGATAAAGAAGATACGCTTCACTGCCTTTCAAACGTATGTACCCACCGTGGAAATATTGTGGTTCAATCTCCGGGCAAGCTGCGGCAAATAACCTGCATGTACCACGGCAGAAGATTTCATCTCGATGGTACATTTCATTCAATGCCCGAATTTAACGAAGCCGAAAACTTTCCAAGACCCTGCGATAATCTGCCCAAGTTCTCCATTAAAGACTGGAAAGGGCACCTTTTCGTCAGTCCGAATCCTTCTTTTGACTTTGATAAGATCCAATCTGTAATGGAAGAGCGTATTGGATTTCTACCGATTGAAAATTTTAAATTCGACAAAACCCTCAGCAGAAATTATGTGGTAAACGCACACTGGGCACTTTACTGTGATAATTATCTGGAGGGGTTCCATATTCCCTTCGTACACGACGATCTGAACGCACATCTGGATTATGGTTCCTATACCACAGAGCTCCACGAATTCGTGAACCTTCAAATTGGTTATTCCAGTGGTGGAGAAGAGGTTTTTGAGCTTCCCAAGGGACACCCCGATCACGGTAAAGAAGTTTCGGCATACTATTATTGGGTGTTTCCCAATATGATGTTCAATTTTTATCCCTGGGGATTATCGGTTAATATCGTTAACCCTATATCCATAGACAAAACAAAAGTTTCCTTTCTGATCTACGTGCACGATGAGAGCAAATTGAACAATGGCGCAGGTGCCCTTTTGGATAAAGTGGAACGAGAGGACGAATTCGTTGTGGAAGGAGTTCAAAAAGGGGTCAATTCCAGATACTATACATCGGGCAGATTTTCACCAACAAGAGAACAAGGGGTGCACCATTTCCATTCGCTGCTGGCCAGGCATCTTTGAATTGATCGTATTTCAATTTCCTAAAATTGGAACTTCCTATTCAATCACTTAAATCGCGATCTGAGCCTGGTCATACCCTGCCATAGATAAGGGTTTGGCGTTCTGAATTAACCGTCACCTCAAATCCTGTTGCCCCATATCCTGCCCTATATTATTGTTCTTTTGTTACTTTATCCTTCACACACATTATATTATTGAACTGTTTTAACTCTCAAATAATATAAAAATGAAAAATATCTCCCTTACTTTCTTCGCATTATGCTTTGTTTCCTCTCTACTTTCTCAGGTTAATATTAGAATGCGTGTTCGTATTAAAGACACTTTAGCCATAGACAAATTTGAACCCAGAGACAACGGATTCAAAATGCAAAAGATACATATGTCTCCAGGTAATCATAAAATTAAAAACCTAACCCAGCTAGAATTGCTCAAAAGAGAAACTATTGTAGCAGTTGACCTGGTATATTCAGATTACCCGGTAGGCGAAGACTTCACAGAGCTAAACAGAAAAAGAATGCTCGAGTTGTATACCTATTTTCCTGAAATTTTTAATCGTACGGTAATAACCTGGAGGGTTGTGAAACAAACTGGCGTGTCTAAAACTGGGGGTATAAACAATTACTTTCACGGATTTGCTATTTACTTCCGACCAATGCCCACAAATTATGCTGAGAACAAGCTAATTAATGACATCGTTGAGGGCAGAGTTAAACCTGAAGACTCGACATTGTTAAAAGTATTCGAAAGACATGAGGAGTGGAAAGACATGCTCGTTGTTTGTGATGTTACCGGAAGTATGTCCCCTTATACCGCACAGCTGTTGTTATGGATAAAAGCAAATCAGAAATTGCGAAACATGAAGGATATTATCTTTTTCAACGATGATGATGAAAAAAGTACCGCGCAAAATATAAAAGATGACCCATTTGGAATCTGGTCGGTAAGCTCGGGTAATTATAAAAAGGTTATGGAAGTTGCCCTGGAAGCCATGCAAAAAGGACGGCATATAGAGAATAATCTGGAGGCGATTTGTGCTGCCATTAAAAAATACCCGGACGGAAAACAAAAGGTTTTAATGATAGCGGACAACTGGGAAGATCCATGCGATATGTACCTGGTTAATTACCTTAAAAAAAATAAAATTCCTGTACGAATAATTGTTTGCGGCGTAAATTCAAGCTTCAACATGAATTACCTCGACATAGCACGAGCCACAAATGGAACCGTACATACAATGGAACAAGACCTAACCAACCTGGCCTCGATGAAAGATGGTACTAAGTTTAAAATTAACGGTATTCAAATAATGCTCTACAAAGGAAAATTCTATCAAATGAACTGAATCCATTTAAGTAGCAAAAGCACAATAAATAGGTGTCATGGGATAGTTAAATTATAAATCTATCCCTATCTTTCCCATATGTGTTATGAAGCCGCCCAACTTGCTTTTAGGATCTATAAGGATGCAAAACGATTAGGGGCTTCTTCGGAAGAGCTAGAAACGCTCAAAAATAAATGGGAGATACTAAAGGGAGAACATGTAGGAATGTTCCATGGCCATGGATTTCAACACCCCAAGCTTGCCTTATTTGATCTGCACAATAATGAACTCAACATTGAATTGGGCCGTTGGGGACTTGTTCCACATTGGGTTAAAGATACCGAACAAGCAAAGCAGATAAGGAGCAAAACCCTTAATGCACGTGGAGAATCGATCTTTGAAAAGCCTTCATTTCGCGATGCAGCCAAAAAAGGACGATGCCTCATTCCTTTGGATGGCTTTTTTGAGCACCACCACAAAAATGGTAGAACCTTCCCTTATTTCATTCAACGAAAAGATCGCGAAAGCTTGTTGGTTGGAGGGTTAAAAAGTAGCTGGCTTGATCCAATAAAGGAACAGGTCATGTGCACCGCTACGATAGTTACCACTCCAGGTAATGAATTACTATCAAGGATACATAACAACCCCAGACTTGAAGGACCCAGAATGCCACTGGTTCTTGAAAGTGAGGATGCAGAACAATGGATTAAAGGATCTGAAAAGGAAGCACGTGAGCTATTAAAACCAAATATTACGCAGCAACTAGAGGCCCACCCCGTTCGGCCGCTCCGTGGTAAGGATTATATTGGGAATTGTAAGGAAGTTCAGGATGAGTACGCATATCCAGAACTAAACGAAGCACCTACTCTATTTGATTGAATTTATCTGTTTGTCAAATTATTCTAAATCCATTATAAATAGAACTCGATATATCGATTCGAAAATTAGTATAAAAACACAACTATCGAGAGCTTAATGCTTTGTGAATTTTTCTTGTATAACTCTATTTTGCTTTACAATACCCAAAAAATACATTCCCGATCTTAATGAACTAACATCTACAGCGAATGAATTGCTTTCATAATTAAGATCATAAAGGATGCTACCCCTGAGGTCATAAATGAGAATGGACTCGAAGGGGGTATTGGTTTCAATTGATAAAGTAGTCTCAACCGGATTCGGAGAAATTTCCATTTCAAAATGATTAAATTCTTCTATACTCGATGCATCAGGGCACGATTTACCATCCAAAAATTCCCAAATAACCTGGGGAGAGTAAAAGTCCATATTAATGTTGCCAAGTCCACCAATCAAAGTTGCAATTCCGGGCCACTGATGGCCACCACCAATTATTTTAATCAGCTCAAGTGAGCCAGCGCTGCAATTCTGATAGACAATATGTTGTGGATAGGAGAAATCCAATAAAACATTATTAGGCATATCCGTAGTTATTGGCGTAGCATCGCAAGCTAAAAACATGCGCCATTTTTCGATTGTCACATCCACCGCCACACCTGTTGTAGGACTGCCAGAATAGCTCACAACCGGATCTGCAGTACCGTGAATATGAAGTACAGATGTAGGATGAGCTGGATTGCAGTTCATGTCGACCGTATCACTCATGTTCCCCGAAACTGTTGCTATTGCAGCAAAACACTGACTGGATTCGCATGCAATTTTATGACTCATAAAACCGCCACTTGAGAAACCACATAAATATTGTTTCAACGGATCTGTATTTAACGTATTCTGAAAATGCGCGGAGAGCTCCTCAATAAATCCCAGATCATCTGCAGTAGATACAGTTATGTTCATATTCGCGTTCCAGGAATTATTGATACCATCAGGGTAACAAACAATGAAGTTATTGGCTTCTGCGATGTCATTGAAATCTGTAATACCCATCACACCGCTACCGGTTTGCGTAAGACCATGAAGAACAATGAGCAACGGTAGCTGCTGACTACTATTCCAAGTTGAAGGAGTATAATAAACAAAGTCCCGATCAATACCGTCGTGGTTAATACTCGACGTTGTCTGACTATAGCAAAACAGTATGCTCGATGTAACTATAAAAGACAAGAGGTATCTCATAATACAATTTAAAATAAGGTAACATAAAATATTACTTCCTACCTCTTTACAAAATATAATTGATTTTTTATTGTTTCTCCAACCAAATATTACCTCCTGTCATCTTATAACATAATGGCATATTCTGGAACGATTCCTTGTAATATTTATGGAGATAATCCGAAAACAGTCGTATCTTGAAGTTAGAATTATACATTAAAAATGCTTTTAAAAAGTAATTTTCATTCCAGTTTTTATTCGTATCCAAAACCCATGTTTTTGGATATTCGAAAGGATGAAATATATCGTGAAAATGGATCATAACACCTTTTTTCAACCGCGGTAAAATTTTAAACAGAATATAATTAACATCACTTCCGGTCTTTACCACATGCGAGCTATCAATGAATAAAATATCACCGGCTTCAAGTTTCTCAAAAACTTCCAGAGAAACGGATTGAACATTACTTTGAATAATGTTTGATATCTTCTTATCCTCCTCAGACATAAGTGAATACAGCCTATCCGGATATGGCTCAATAAACGTTAAATCAATTCTATTGTCGAAAAATAATTCGTTTGTATCCAGCATAACAGCTGAAGAGAACCCTGAACCAATTTCAACAATCCTATTCGGTTTAAAATGTCGAATCATCGAATACAATACGATGCTATCCGTGTAGCCATAAAACTCATTATTATAATAATATCTTAAATTATCCTGCTTTCCCTCCTTAAATGGAATCCCATCATAATATGTTGCCAGTTCCCCAAGAAATTTAATTTGTTGCTCCGCTTCGAAATTAATTCCGTTTATTTCTTCTTTTTCTTCTTCGATCCAAATTTCATCTGCTCTACTCTTCAAATCTTCGACTTCCATAAGAGGAGAATAAAAATGTCCTGGCGGAAAGCACGTATTCTTCTTGTAATGTATTATTTCTTGATGCAGCCCCCTTACGTATGGCAACTTATTTATTCTTTTGATCAGGAATGATTTCGCTGAGAATTGACCTACACGAAGCCAAATTCTCTTTAAAATATTTGGTTCTATGGTTACAGTGCCATCCGCATCTACTGAAGTTTCTTCCTCTACACTCTCAACCGTTTCTTCCTCTACGGGTGCATCCAACAATGTTTCTTCCTCAATCACAAGATGATTCGGATCCATAACATTGGCCACAATATTTTCAACTGTGGTTGGTAATCCAACCCAATTATCGATATTCCATAGAACAATTACGAAATTGGGCAACAAAATACTTGCATCCCCCAAATTGGAAAGATTGTCCTTTTTTGATTGATGCAACTCCCGAGCAACTTCAGAAACTTTTATAAGCTCTGCAAGCATCTTTATTATATTCCTGTTGGCCCCCTCAATAATGTAGTAGAAATAGCTATCCCATACCCTGGATAAAAAGTCTTTATTGTTTACTATAACATCAAGCGACTGACCGTTAAACGTCTCAAGTTTTTCAATTACTGTTGCTATATCAACAGCACCTGCCGTAACACCCCATCTGTAAAAATCCAGAAAACCGGCATACGCACCATCTGTAACACTTTGCTCCTTTAAAAGTTCATTGGAAACACCAAAATCAGTCATTAACTCTGTCAACTGTGACTTAGCTTTTTCGGGACTTAAAGTCTTGAGCTGTTGTAATTTGGAATATAAATTTGAGCCAACAGTAGCCACTATAGACTCATTATAACTTATACTAAAACTATTGAAACTCTTTTCAGAAGGCACAGAAGTTAAACCATTCTGCAATGGTAAACTGTTAGGATTGGCGAGCGATTGCTCGTTGTCAATTAAAGATTCGTTAGGCATAATTATTAGCTAGTACTAGGTATTATACACTAACAAATATACGAAAAATTACCAAAAAAAATGAACCAAAATAGGTTCGCTTTGATTATGGTGTATAATTATCTGCCTCCACCACTCTTGCGGAAATATAATTTATCAAATCTGAAAGAGAATTATCAAAGTTTACAGGACTTGAAAGGTTCGTGTATCCCACTATTTCTCCATGTGCTCCATTCACATATGGTTGTATCATATTATGAAAGGTTGTGAACTTATCTGTTAAATTGGAAACGGTAAATACAGTAGTTATGAACTCATCGATGTAATCGTCGTACTGATCTTTATAAACAACATCACTGTATACATATGAAATTAATGGCCAGGTATCGTGTCCGTCTGGTCCTGGAGGTGTTGTACTTAAGTCGCTAAAATCGAATGCAAGAGCTGTCATTGCCCCTGGTCCTCCAGGTCCATCTGTAAATGTTTCATTATTATCCCAGGGGATCCAAACCAGTTTCCCAGAGCTCGGATCGTTGTATAAGTAGAAATTGTGCCACATTCTTCCATAGGTATCCCAGTTCTTGATCGTCGTATTGGCCGCTAAGTATTTTAAATATACTTCCATATCGAGTATTTGTTCCATATCATTTCTCCATTGAGAAGGGTTTGACGTTCTTGTTTCGGACAGTAAAGTTGCAACGAGCTGGTCGATATCTTCTAAGC
>Ga0315334_10001590_pt1 | contig 14000 bp, 8 predicted proteins | sample M150034915metaG_FD_205555 | JGI IMG/M metagenome (GOLD analysis project Ga0315334, IMG submission 205555) | Ammonia-oxidizing marine archaeal communities from Monterey Bay, California, United States - M1 500m 34915 | ecosystem: Environmental > Aquatic > Marine > Intertidal zone | place: USA... | reverse complement strand
AGAGTTCCTGAAGCGACGATTAAGCACTTGCGGAAACAAAACAATCCGGAAACCGTGGCGCATTTTATTTCTAACCTCGCAAAAAAGCAATAAAATAATCGATACCATAGTAAAAAACTACTGGACGTTCGGTACAGCTGGACAACTTGTATTTGGTCGCGGTTGTTTGCAGCAGATATCGGATATTGCTCGTCGGCACCAATGGCAACGCGTCCTCATTGTGACGGACACGAACATTGAAGCGGCTGGTTTGGTGGAGAGGGTGCGTGTACCGTTGGTCGAAGCTGCTTGTGAGGTAGACGTCTTTTCCGCCGGTGAAGCAGAGCCTTCGATAGCGACAGCTGTCAAAAGTTTGGCGTTTGCAAAGGAATCTGCCCCCGCTGTTGTGATAGGGCTAGGCGGTGGCAGTAACATGGATTTGTCGAAGAACACGGCAGCCGCTTTAACCCACGCAATGCAGCCGCAGGATTGTTTTGGGTTCGATAATATACCTGGGCCGATCATGCCGCTTGTTTGCATTCCGACTACCGCCGGTACTGGCAGCGAAGTCTCACATTCCATGGTGCTGACCGATACTGAAAATCAGATCAAAATATCTGGGCAAAGCGAACACTTTAGGCCAGATTTTGCATTCGTGGATCCTTCATTGACTGATAATTGTCCACAACAAGTGACTGCTGACAGTGGTATTGATGCGTTGACACACGCTATTGAAGCGATCACCGCCGTGGATTATGACAAGTTGGAAATTCCCGCGGGCGAAACCTGTGCTTATGATGGGCGGTTTTCATTGTCGGATAGTTTGGCTCAACGAGCGATTGTATTGTGTGGAGCACACCTTGAAACGGCAGTGCATGCTGGGGATAACATGGTTGCTCGTGATGGTATGGCGTTGGCCGCAACCCTCGCCGGAATGGCATTTTCAAATAGTGGTGTCGCGTTGGTTCATGCGATTGAATATCCGCTTGGCGGTGTGCTGCATTGCTCGCATGGCCTAGGCAATGGCTTGCTATTGCCGTACGTCATGCGATTCAATTTGCGGGAGCGTATTGAAACGATGGCCAAGATTGCGAGTTGGTTAGGTGTCGATACGACAGGGTTGGATGCCGAAGAAGCGGCAGTTGCAGGGATTGAACGGGTTGAAGAAATCCGAAAGTCGATTGGGATTCCGCATCGACTTCGTGACATTGGTGCGACTCGAGATCAGCTTGAGATGTTTGCCGACAAGACAATGCCGATTCAGCGATTGTTTTGGTTGAATCCTCGCCGCGCCACGAAAGATGATATTTTGGAGATTCTTAATGCTGCGTTTTAGGCGAGTCGTATTCTTTGTTTTAACACTGATTGTGGTTGGTGCAGTGATCAATCCGTTTGGGATTGTTGGTCGCCGTATTATGGCTCTCGATTACCTGGCAGCCGCCGCTGGCGTTGATGTGTCGAGTGTTCCAGCGGATCTGGTTGTTCCGGAAATGGAGGAAGCGAAACCTGCTGCTGGTAAACGAGTACGCCAGACATTGCCTGGTTATCAGCATACAGATGTTTATCATTCGCTCTATTTGCCGAAGCAATGGCAGCCAGAAAAATCAGGTGTTGCTACTAGCAAGTTGCCAGTGATCGTAGAATTTGCGGGAAACGGCCCGTATAAAAACGAGTTTGGTGATGTCAGTACTGGGAAAGTGGAACACAGCAAACTTGGATTTGGGATATCTGCAGGTGAGGGGTTCATTTGGATTTGTATGCCGCTGTTGAATGCCGCCGGAACCAAAAATGTGACGAAATGGTGGGGCGATGCTCCCGAGTACAATCCACGGCCAACTGTCGAGTATTGTCAAAAAACAGTAAAATGGGTGTGTGAACATTACGGTGGTGATTTAGATCGTGTTTTGTTAACCGGTTTTTCCCGAGGGGCAATTGCGTGTAATTACATTGGATTGCATGATGAAAAAATTGCCAGCCTCTGGCGGGCCATGGTCGTTTACAGTCATTATGATGGCGTTTTGAAGTGGGGCTTTCCATTGTCTGATCGAGCAGCGGCTGTTAAACGTTTGCAACGGCTAGGGGATTGTCCTCAATTTATTTGTCATGAAAACAAGAGCGACCGTTCCACCGGATTGAATCAAACAAAAGCGTTCTTAGATAAAAGCGGAATAGAAGGTGACTTTACGTTTTATCCAACGGGTTTTCGCAATCATAATGATGCTTGGGTTTTACGTCCTAGTGATACACGTAAAGCCCTGCGAATTTGGCTGGGTCAACATTTCGTAAAATGAACAGATTAATTTGAATATTAGAATTGAAGGACGAAGAATCGATGGCAGAACGTAAGTTAATAATTCTGACGCAAGGGCACTCTGACCCGCACACCGCAAAAACCGCTTGTAGCGTGATTCGATATCGACGCGACGAAGTGGTAGCTGTGCTTGATAGCACGTTGGTTGGACAAGACGTCAGTGAATCGTTGGGTGTCGGACAGGGGTTGACGATGGTGTCGTCGTTGGCCGCCGCACCGGACGCCAACTGTTTATTGATTGGCATCGCGCCTCCTGGTGGAAAAATACCCGCAGCTTGGCGGGTAATTGTGTTAGACGCGATTAGTCGCGGAATGGATATTATCTCGGGGCTACATGATTTCCTGTCTGACGACGAAGAATTTGTAACGGCAGCTGAAGCTAATAACATCGAACTGATCGACGTCCGCAAAAACGATATCACAACCATCGCGCGTCGGCCTGGGTTTCGTGAAGGTTGTTTCCGCGTACATACCGTTGGACATGACTGTAGTGTTGGGAAAATGGTCGTTGCCATCGAAATTACGGCAGGGCTAAAGAAACGCGGCATTGATGCGAAGTTTTGTGCTACGGGTCAAACCGGCATGATGATTGAAGATGCTGGTTATCCAATGGACCGTGTGATTTCGGATTTTGTTAGTGGCGCGACTGAGCGTTTGATGTTGGAAAGCGAATCACACGATGTGTTGGTTGTGGAGGGCCAAGGTAGTTTGGTCCACCCCAGTTATTCCGCGGTGACGCTCGGGATTCTGCATGGATGTTTGCCACATGCTTTAGTGTTGTGCTACGAAGTACTGCGTGATGCAGTTACGGGCGTCGAGCATGTGAAGATTCCAGATTTGCCAGAAGTGAAAGCGATTTATGAAATGATGGCGAGTATTTACCAACCGTGTGAGGTTGTCGCCGTGGCGATGAATAGCCGCCGAGTCGATGAGGAAGCCGCGACGGCAGAACGCGAACGTGTGCGAGAGCAGTTGCAATTGCCCGTCACCGATATTTTTCGCTATGGAAGTGACGATATTGTGGAAGCCGTTATGGCGGCGCGTGAACGTTGGTTGGCGAATCCGTCAGAACAGGCAGGTGAATGATGGAACTGAAAATTCATCAATTTGATTTACCATTGCTACATCCTTTCACGATTTCAAGAGAATCAATAACGGTACAACCGACGATTATCGTCGAGTTAATTCAAGACGGAGTGAGCGGCTACGGTGAGTCGACCACAAATGCATACTACGGAGTGACTGAGCAGTCGTTACGTGATTCTCTGCAGCAAGTGCGAGCGTTGATCGAAAGTACCGAGATGTCGACTCCCGGTGAATTGTGGTTCGCGGCAAATGAATTATTGGATGACACGTTTGCGTTGTGTGCCCTAGATTTGGCAGCGCATGATTTGTGGGGGAAATTGCAAGGTGCACCAGTGCATCAGTTGTGGGGCTTTAGTACGGATGCAAACCCCGTAAGCAACTATACGATTGGCATCGACGACATCGACGTCATGGTTGCCAAGATGGCGGAGTTTTCCGATTGGCCGATTTATAAAATTAAGCTCGGCACGGATCAAGATATCGATATTGTGCGAGCATTACGAGAGCATACGGATGCGGTATTTCGAGTGGACGCGAATTGTGCTTGGACGGCCGAGCAGACGATTGCCAATTCAGGTCCACTGAAGAGCCTCGGAGTGGAGTTTATTGAGCAACCTCTGGCTGCCGATGCGATTGACCAAATGCCAGCAGTGTTTGCGCACTCTGAGCTGCCGTTAATCGCAGATGAAAATTGTTTAGTGCTTGATGATATTCAGCGCTGTAGCGGTCGGTTTCATGGCATTAATATTAAACTTGTAAAATGCGGTGGTTTGACACCGGCGCGGCAAATGATTGAACTTGCCCGTCAAAATGATTTGAAAGTAATGGTGGGGTGCATGACCGAATCGACCGTTGGGATTTCAGCAATCGCTCAGATATTGCCGTTGTTAGATTATGTGGACATGGATGGTGCGGCACTTTTAAAGTCTGACATTGCCGCGGGTTGCCAAGTGGTAAATGGTGTTTGCCAATATCCACTGACCTCGGGCAACGGTGTGACGTTAAATTCGAATCGCGATTGAACATCATCAGTATCCCCTTCCGTTTTTAACGTGATTGATACTTGTGTTATAATAAAATCATGGGCATATTCTTGAGATTATTTATCGGGTTGTTTTTGTTGGCGGGGACGTTGTGCAACGTGCATGGAGCAGAGCCGATTCGTTTTAGCCGCGATATTCTTCCGATCTTGTCGGATCGATGTTTTAATTGCCACGGCCCTGATGAGATGCATCGCGCAGCAGATTTACGTCTCGATATTGCGGACTCGGTATTTCAACAACGCGATGATCATGCCGTGGTTGTTCCGGGTGATTTGCAGGCGAGTGAATTAATTGCTCGTATCACAAGTCGAGATGCAGATCGGCAAATGCCGCCCCCCGATTCTGGCCGCAAGCCACTTAGTAAACAAGAACAAGATTTACTGCAGCGGTGGATCAAACAAGGCGCCTCTTGGGGTCAACATTGGGCGTTCGAAAAACCAATTCGACCTGAAATCGATAACTCGAAGATGCACCCAATTGATTTCTTTGTGCAGCGTCAACTGAAGCAATATAAAATGCGTCCTGCTAATCCAGCAGCAAAAAATACGCTGATTAGAAGGCTCTCGCTTGATCTAACTGGGTTGCCACCAACACTTGATGAACTGCGGGCGTTTGAAAAAGATGATTCAGCCGAGGCTTATGTTAAGTTGGTTTCACGATTGTTGGCTTCCAAGCACTATGGCGAACGGATGGCGATGTGGTGGCTCGATGCCGCTCGGTATTCTGATACAGATGGATATCAAGGTGATGCCACTCGTAACAACTGGCCGTGGCGCGATTGGGTAGTAACCGCGTTTAATAACAACATGCCTTTCGATCAATTCACGATCGAACAATTTGCCGGAGATTTGTTGCCCGATGCAACCTCGGAACAAATACTCGCGACTTGCTTTCACCGCAATCATATGACAAATGGTGAAGGAGGACGGTTGCCTGAAGAATCGCGGATTGACTATGTGATTGACCGAGTGAATACGACGGGAACCGTGTGGCTAGGTTTGACGTTAGGTTGTGCTCAATGTCATTCCCATAAATTTGACCCTATTTCACAAACGGATTATTACAGTCTCTTTGCGTTCTTCGACAATATTGATGAAGATGGTCGAGCGGCGGGTGGTGCGAAACCATACATGAAATATACATCGCCTTTCGCAGCACGAGCAGTTACGGAGGCACAGCAACTTGTTACGACTCGCAGCAAACGAGAAACCGAGGCACGACAAGAGGCGGAAGACGGATTTGACGAGTGGCTCAGTCAAAAAGTTAATGATGTGCAAACTGGATTTAAGCCGTGGCATGTGATGCAACCAATTAAGGTGGACTCCGTCGAGGGTACACAATTTGTGACCGAAAATGATGGTACTGTTCAAACATCTGGCCCCTATCCGAGACAAGATGATTATCACGTGCTGTTTAGTCCATCATTACAGCGGATTACAGGACTGCGACTCGAAGTGTTTCCGCACGCTTCGCACACCGGTGGAAAATTGAGTCGAGGGAAAAATGGCGAGTTCATCATCACGGATGTGAAGTTACAGGTGCTGCGCAAAGGCGATTCTCAGATACGTGACATTGAACTTTCGAGTGCGATTGCCACGGCTGAAAAGAATGTTGGTGGTCGAAATTACGGCCTTGTCAGTGGAACGCTAGACGATGACCCGCGCAACGGTTGGACAACGCAGTCGCATGACCCATTGAAATCCTATACGGCGGTATTTGCCTTACCGCAGCCACTTGTATTGGAATCTGACGAGACCTTACGGTTTGTGATGTTGCACCGATCGACAATCGGCGATACGAGTACGGGTAGATTTCGGATTGCGGTAAGTGACCAAGTAGGCCGCGCTGTACGTTCCTTTGATAAGATGCCGCTGGAAAAACTTGCTAATGCACGTGTTGATAGTGTGGAGAATGTTCCCGCTGAAATACGAGTAGCATTAGTGCAGCAATTTCTGACGGATCATCAGGGGTACCAGAATGCAAAATTGCATCTCGATCGAGCGAATCGCCAGTTGGCGGCTGCCAAGAAAGCAGTTGCTCCACAGAACGTGATGGTGTTGGCAGAGCGTAAAATGCCGCGGACGACATTTGTGCTTGAACGTGGAGTGTGGGATAAGAAAGGTCTAGCAGTGACTGCAGATGTTCCGGAGTCAATTCTAGAATACCAATCTGCCACCGCGGATGAACCACAAGGTCGGTTAGATTTAGCAAAATGGCTGGTTTCCACGGAACATCCGTTGACGGCTCGAGTGATTGTTAATCAGTTGTGGCAACTCTGTTTTGGCGCTGGATTGGTGCGGACACCAGAAGATTTTGGATTGCAAGGTGAACGCCCAACGCACCCAGAATTATTGGATTATTTGGCGATTGAGTTTATGCAAAACGGTTGGGATGTCCAGCATGTTTTGCGATTGATCGTAACGAGTAAAACATATCGTCAGAGCAGTGAACTTGTTGGGGCGGCGTTTGACCGCGACCCTGACAATCGCTGGCTAGCGAGAGGATCTCGATTTCGCTTGCCGAGTTGGATGATTCGCGATGCTGCGTTGCGTAGTAGCGGTTTGATGAATGACGCACTTGGCGGTCCGACGGTCATGCCGTACCAACCGGACGGAGTATGGTCGGAAATGTTTATGGGACGATTTCGCTATCAAGCGAGTCAGGGTGTAGCACAGTATCGACGTACGTTGTATGCATTTTGGCGTCGGTCCGCCGCGCCGACCTTTTTGTTTGATAGTTCCCAGCGGCGCATTTGTGAGGTGCGACCAAGGCAAACCAACACTCCGCTGCAAGCGCTGACGATGCTGAATGATCTGAATATCATGACCTCTGCTCGTAACTTAGCGAAAAATGCCATTACGCAACGAACCGAAGTTTCGCAACAATTGGAGTATCTATTTGAAGCGGTTTTGTGTCGCCGGCCGGATCGTCATGAGTTGACTGTTTTGGCACGGGAGTATGATCTTGCGATGAAGCATTATTATCAGGGTGAAGCGGGTAAAGAACAGGCTGTCGAGTTGCTGCGATTTGGTCAACCCGAGCAGTTTAGTGGTGGGGAAAATATTCTGGTGCCAACTGAGCATTCAGCAAAATTGGCATCACTGTTGATCGTGGCCAGCTTGATCTACAATTTAGATGAGGCGGTGACGCATGAATAAAACAGAAGTCAATTCAAACGGCAGCGAATCGGCGGAAATCGCACGACGTTATTTTCTGGGAAAATGCACTGGTATTAGCCTCGGTGCAATGGCACTGGGAGTGCTTGATGCCGAAGCGGCAAGGGCTTTTAGTCGGCGCAGCGGAGGCAAACGAGATAATGCCAGTGGTGATCAAGTGTTCGGTCGAGGCGACTTACCGCATTTTACTCCCCGTGCGAAAAATGTGATCTTTCTTACTCAAAGTGGTGGGCCATCGCAGATCGAACTGTATGACCACAAACCGGGGCTAGAAAAATGGGCTGGCAAGGAACTTCCCGCTAGTGTGCGCCAAGGCCAGCGGTTGACCACAATGACCGCCAAGCAAAAACAACTAATTATGCCGGCACGCACATCGTTTAAACAATACGGTCAAAGCGGCGCTACAATCGGCGAGTGGTTACCACACCTTTCAAAGGTTGTGGATGAGATTTGCTTTATTAAGTCGATGGTGACAGATCAAATCAACCACGCTCCCGCGATGACTAAAATGATGACAGGGCACCATTTGCCTGGCCGTCCGAGTTTGGGTGGTTGGACTAGCTATGGAATCGGCAGTGAGAATGAAAACTTGCCGGAATTCATTGTGTTGATTTCGAAAATGAAACGATCCAGTGACCAACCACTGTTTGACCATTATTGGGGAAGTGGTTTTTTGCCATCCCAGTATCAAGGTGTCAAGTTGCGCAACGCTAAGGAGCCTGTGTTGTACTTGCGCGATCCGGATGCCATGCCGCGACATGTTCGCCGATCGATGTTAAACGGCATACGTGACCTTAATACGATGAGACACCAACAGACGGGTGATCCAGAAATTGAAACGCGCATCAAGCAATATGAAATGGCATGGCGGATGCAATCCAGTATTCCGGACCTCAATGATTTGAGTGATGAGCCGGAATCCACATTTGAATTGTATGGCCCTGATTCTAGGCGCCCAGGAAGCTATGCAGCGAATTGTATTCTGGCGCGACGTTTGATTGAACGTGATGTACGCTTTGTGCAACTGTTTCATCCAGACTGGGATCATCATAGTCGGCTGAGTTCTTGGTGTACCGCGCGTTGTCGTGATACGGATCAAGCCAGCGCGGCATTGGTCATTGATTTGAAACAGCGTGGGTTGCTTGATGATACGCTGGTAGTCTGGGGCGGTGAGTTTGGGCGCAGTGTGGTGGGGCAAGGGGCGTGGAATAGTCCCGATGGCGGGCGCGATCATCATCCCCGGTGTTTTACGATGTGGCTTGCCGGTGGCGGAGTTAAACCTGGGGTAACTCACGGTGCGACGGATGAATTTAGCTACAACGCCGTGGTGGACCCGGTTCAAGTACGAGATTTACATGCAACGATTCAGCATTTGTTGGGAATTGATCATCGCCTTTTTACACATCGGTTTCAAGGACTGGATTACCGTTTGACGGGTGTTGAGCAAGCAAACGTTATCGAAGCGATCTTAAGATAGTCTTCAATACTTAAAACGAAAGAGAGGCAGCCATGCGAGTGTTAACTTTAGTATTAGTGCTGGGTGTTGCGTGTGGATTGTTTGCAGACCCGTTGCCAGCTGACGAAATATACGATGTTTGGCCGGGCTTAGCACCTGGTGAGACCACTCGCAATCGAGGTGAAACGTTACCATTTCGTGAAAATGAAAAACCACGTGTAACGCGCGTGGTGAAAATATCGCGACCGACGTTTACGGTTCATTTGGCAGAGCAGCCTAATGGTGCGGCGGTTGTGATTTTGCCAGGTGGTGGGTTTGGCAAAGTTGTGCCGGATAAAGAAGGTACTGAGGTGGCACAATGGTTAAATCAACAGGGTATAGCGGCATTTGTGCTGAGCTATCGCACCACGGAGACTCGCAGTGTTCCGGGTTGGGTAAAGCCGTTGCAAGATGCCCAGCGCATGATGGCTTTGGTGCGTTCACAGGCGAAATTGTATGGACTCAAAACGGATCGAATTGGGCTCGCGGGTTTTTCCGCGGGAGGGCAAGTGGCTGCGAAGTTGCTATGTGATCAAGGTAAATTGAGCTATCAACGAATGGATGAGGTCGATGATGTTTCGCATCGACCGGATTTTGCGATGTTGATTTATCCTTGGAGGATTTACGATACGACGACAGGGAGTTTGATTGCCGGGGTAAAGGTCTCGAAAGATGTTCCTCCGGCGTTTATTGTTCACACGGATGATGATGCGTCGACTTCGTTGGGGGCGGTATTGTTTTACGCAGAGTTGAAAAAACTGAAGATTGCATCGGAGTTGCACGTGTATGGTAACGGTGGGCACGGATACGGTCTGCGAAAAATCCCAGGTTCTCAAATTTCAACGTGGACCGATCACGCTGCGCATTGGCTGGCCAAGTAGGCCCACAAATTATCACGAAGGAATTTGTAAAGCTATCACCGAATGCGTTGAACACTGTTGCCAGTGGGGCGGCGGATCAGGTTTTTGAGCTCGAGCGAAGTGATGGTGGCTAGGAGTTGTGGCAGTGTGTGTTGTGGGCCGATGGGAAGTAGATCGATAAAGGTAGGCTCGCCGGGAATTAGTTTATAGATCTGTTGTTCGAGGTCGCTGAGCGGAGGCAGTGCAACCGGTTCACTGAGACTATTGGGTGCACAGGCAAGAGTGTGTTCAAGGGCTGTGTAGACGTCGGTTGCGTCTTCAACAAGTTGTGCTCCGTCTTTGATTAATTTATTGCAACCCACGGCGACAGGTACGTCGACCATGCCGGGGACTGCCATGACTTCACGGTTTTGTTCCATCGCATGGCGGGCAGTAATGAGAGCGCCCGATCGTATTGCTGCTTCGACGACAATCACACCAGCGCTAAGGCCTGAAATGATTCGATTGCGGCGAGGAAACAGTCGGCTGTGAGGTGAGTCGCTAGGTAGGACTTCGCTGATTAAGAGACCGTGTTGGCGGATTGTTTGAGCGAGCCCTTGATGTTCACTGGGGTAAATCCGTAGTATCCCACTGCCGAGCACAGCAATGGTGGTTCCATGATGGTCCAAGGTGGTTTGATGAACTACGCGATCGATGCCACGAGCTAAACCGCTGACTGTCCGCCATGTATCAACGGTAAGGTCACGTGTCAGTGTATGAGCGAGACGTAACCCGTATTGTGTTGCTTGACGAGTTCCGACGATGGCGATCGTGGTTTGAGTGGGCCACTCGAATTGTAATAATTCAAGGTTACCTTGGCAAAAAATGATCGGGGGTGGTGCAGGGATGTGTTTGAGCGGAGCAGGGTAACGCTGGCTGGTGAAGGGAACGATCTCGATGTTGTGGGATTGGCAAAGTTTGAGCTGGCCTTGCATTTTAGTGCGGATCGTTTGGCTACCATGAATCGCTTGAATTGTCTTGTGACCAATACGAGGGATTTGGTGCAACGCACTTGCAGGTGCCTTGAGGATTTCAGTCGCACTCGAAAAATGCTTGAGGAGGTTTTGGAAAGTGAGAGGCCCAATCCCATCGCAAAATGTGAGCTGTAGCAAATCTAAGAGCATTTGTTGATTCATGGGGCGCGACTCTCTCTCTCGTCAATAAATATGAACGTAGAGTATCTTCGTAGTAGGTAATTGGTAATGTAGTTCTGCCGCTTAGAAATGTAAACGAAACCGCTGTCACAGAAGTGATATCGTGTGATATCAAATTGAATACAGTAATTGAGCGGGTAAATGCTGACGAACATTGAGGTGTTGCTTTAATATGCAGAAATTACCTATGCAGCGGCGAAAATTGTGTTGTATTGAATTAAAATCGAATCATGGCATATGGCTTGCAGCATTATGTGTATAGATGAATACGGATTTATAATCGCAAAGATGAAACGATGAATTTAGGGAGTATCCAATGAAACGCATCAAGATGGGTTTGCTAGCAACTTGTTTGGCAGTATGGATGGTTAGCGATGTCATTTTTGCTCAGACAGGCGATGTGCCCGTTGCGCCAGCAGATATCCCGAGTACCATCAAGGGAAATACATCCAGCGATGAAGACATTGAAGTTTTAGCGCGCGGACCCGTGCACGAAGCTTTTGCGTCTCAAGTAAATTACGACCCAAAGCCTGGCATGATTGTCGAAAACGGTCCGCCAGAGCAGGTTGATGAGATTCCTCCAGACTATAAACCGGATGGGGAAAATGTAATTTGGATTCCGGGCTACTGGGGATTTGACGATCAGCGTAAAGACTATGTGTGGATTAGCGGTGTTTGGCGAACTCCTCCTGCTGGTCGCCGCTGGGTGCCCGGTTATTGGAATGAATTAATGAATGATCGCGATTACCAATGGGTATCGGGATTTTGGGCATCGAGTGAACGTCGCAAGATGAACTATTCAACTGCTCCACCGGAATCACTTGAAAACGGTCCATCTGTTTCTGCTCCAACCAAAAGTCACTTTTGGGTCCCTGGTGTTTGGCTCTATCGCGGCACCAATTACCGTTGGCGTGCTGGACACTGGGTTCGCTATCGCCCGGACTATGTATACATTCCATCGCGCTGGATGTGGACACCCGGCGGTTATGTGTTTGTTGATGGGTACTGGGATTATCAAATGTCGGCTCGTGGTGTCATGTTCGCACCGGTCATCATGCATGCTCCTATTGTGCAATACCGTCCGAGTATCGTGATGGACATTGGTCGCTTTCACATGCACTGGTTCGTTCGTCCGCACTACGGCCACTACTATTTTGGTGATTATTATGATTCACATTATCAACAACAACATCACATCTATTCGCATCACCATTTCCACTTGAACATTGGCTACGATCCGTTCTTTGCTTATAACCACGTGCACTACCGTCATCATCATGGCATCAGTTATTTGCACCATAGTTCAACCTGGCACAGCTATTTCAGTAGTCACCCATTACATCGCCCAGCTCACACGTTTGGAATGCAGTTGAATATTGGTAGCAATCACGGCGAACGGTATTTCGGAATGTCAGTTTATGCTCAACACATTGATCGATATCGTGTGCAAAGTGACTTGCATCGAAACTTTGTCCGAGTGGGTACTCAGTATCGCAATGCGTCAGTTAACCAATCGGTTAGCTATACACGATTGGCGTACGAGCGTAACCGTATGGAGAATGGGAAATTGGCAACGGGTTCGCCAAATTCTGCTCAGTCCTCCAATGGTTCATGGACGATGCCACAAGTTCAGCGGGGAACGAATGTAACTATCGGATCAGCCCAGCGACACGTGCGGATCACTGTTCCGACTGTACGCACAGGCGTCGTACCACCAAAGGCAGCACCGGGTACGTCGAATAAAATTGTAGCGAGACCGATGGTAACGATGCCTCGACCAACCTCGAGCTATCCATTCGCAACTCGTCCATCTTCTGGATTTTCAGGTAATTACCCGACGTTGCCCGCTCGTCCTCGAGTGACTATTGGTGGAAGTTCAAATGGAGGTGGTACATTGCCAACGCGTCCCACGTCACCACGGCCGTCGGTCTCTCCACGTCCGAGCACTCCTTCACCACGGCCCTCGGTCTCCCCACGTCCGAGCACTCCTTCACCACGGCCGTCGGTCTCTCCACGTCCGAGCACTCCGTCGCCACGGCCGTCGGTCTCTCCACGTCCGAGCACTCCGTCACCACGGCCCTCGGTCTCCCCACGTCCGAGCACTCCTTCACCACGGCCGTCGGTCTCCCCACGTCCGAGCACTCCTTCACCACGGCCGTCGGTCTCTCCACGTCCGAGCACTCCCTCACCACGACCCAAAAACTAACCACGAAGTCACACAAATTCTTATTTCCGAAATTTTGTTCGGAACCTATCGAGAATAGAACGGTTTACTTATGTATGGTTAGTTAGTATAGCCAGATAAACAGACATTAAAGAAATAAGGAATCGGAAATGACTCGTGTAACTAAATATTTAACTCTATTGGCGGCTGCTGGCTTGATGGCAACAAACGTTAGCGCACAACAGTCAAAATACTCGAAAGTATCCCAGTCGCAAAAAGTTCAGGCTCAGCAAGGTCAACAGCGTCCGCAACGAGGACCACAGGCTCAGCAAGGTCAACAGCGTCCGCAACGAGGACCACAAGCTCAGCAAGATCAACAGCGTCCGCAACGAGGACCACAAGCTCAGCAAGAGCAACAGCGTCCGCAACGAGGACCACAAGCTCAGCAAGATCAACAGCGTCCGCAACGAGGACCTCAGGCTCAGCAAGATCAACAGCGTCCGCAACGAGGACCTCAGGCTCAACATGGTCAACAGCGTGGACCACAAGCTCAGCAAGGTCAACAGCGTGGACCTCAGGCTCAACATGGTCAACAGCGAGGACCACAAGCTCAGCACGGTCAACAGCGCGGACCTCAACGAGGACCACAGGCTAAAGGCGGACCACAACGAGGACCCCAAGCTCAGCAGCGCG
>Ga0315334_10001587_pt1 | contig 14021 bp, 12 predicted proteins | sample M150034915metaG_FD_205555 | JGI IMG/M metagenome (GOLD analysis project Ga0315334, IMG submission 205555) | Ammonia-oxidizing marine archaeal communities from Monterey Bay, California, United States - M1 500m 34915 | ecosystem: Environmental > Aquatic > Marine > Intertidal zone | place: USA... | reverse complement strand
TCTCGCCTTTGACCAAAACACTCGCAAAACCCACATAAACATCACGCGTCTTTTGTTGCGCATAGATCTCAGCATTAAAATATCCACCAAAAATAAAAAACCAGAACCCTATTAAGAGAGCGGGGAGACATCTCAATGAAACCATGTTTATGTCCGTTTCTTTCTGCGTACCTTAATCGGTTCAGGCTCTTTTGCTACAAGACTTTGAAGCGCCTTGATTTCTTTAGGACGGAGAAACCGGCAAGCACCCAAAGGAAGTCCTGTCAAGTTCAACCCGGCAAAATGGGTTCGTTGTAATTTGATCACCGGGTGACCGATATGCTCGCACACTCTCTTAATATGACGATTTTTTCCTTCCGTCAAAGTTAAAATAAGGAAACAGTTTTTACCGCTCACCCTATGTACTTTTGCTTCTATTGGGCGGAATTGACTGTCCTCAAGGTGCACTCCTCGAGCCAATCTTTTTAAGGTTTTTTCATTTGGAACTCCTGACACCTTGACCTTATAGGTACGTGGAACACCATACCGAGGATCTAATAGTTTCTTTGAAAGAGTACCATCATTCGTAAACAGCAATAGCCCCTGGGTATTAAAATCCAAACGGCCCACGGGAAAAACCCGGACCTTCACCACCCGAACAAACTCCATAACTGTCGTTCGCCCTCGCTTATCAACGTCTGTTGTGGTCAAACAAGAGGTAGGTTTATTCAAAATAAGATAAGCTGATTCCTGATGGCGGGGTATCGATTTTCCATCGACCTGAATAGAATCCTTGTTCGGATCAGCCAGGGTGCCCAACTGGGTGACTACCTGATTATTTAGCCGAACCTTACCTTGCTCAATCCATCTTTCCGCTTCACGCCGAGACGCGAGCCCTGCATTGGCAATTATTATTTGCAAACGAATTTTCATAATTTTGAAAAATGTAGTAGAGAGAAAATAAACAACCAGAAACTTAATCGATTACGGAGTCTTCTTCACTTTCAATAACCGGCTTTTCCTCATTAGTGGAAGGCGTGACACCCTCAGAGGTCGAAAATTCGATTTGAGTTTGGAGAGGAACATCTTCCCCTTCTATCTCACCCCTCAAGTCTTTCAGAGTGGGCAGGTCGCTCAAATCTTTCAGGCCAAAGTACTCTAGAAATTTTTGCGTTGTTCGATACATAATGGGCCGACCTAGAACCTTTTTCCGGCCCACAGGCCCAATCACCTTTTTCTCTAACAGGGTCTTCATCACTCCACTTGAGTCCACGCCTCGAATATCATCCACCTCCTGTCGGGTGAGCGGTTGTTTGTATGCAATGATCGACAAGGTATCTAAGCTGGGCTGAGATAAGCGGGTTGAGCGATCGAGCTTGAGATACCTTCTGATGTAATTATTAAATTCATGTCGGGTGCAAAGCTGGTAGCCATCTGCCACCTCCATAATTTGCAAATTTCGTGAGTTATACTCTTCTTTTAACTCGTCAAGTATGGATTGCAGTTGGTTTATATCCGTTCCATCCAGAAAAACTTTAGAAAGTTCTTTGGCATTGATCGGCTGATCAGCAGCCAATAAAACATTCTCAACAATCGATTTTAATTCTTCACGTTCCATAGTTTATCTTAATACCATGGGTTACTTAAACACCCACACCTTGCCGAAGAGATTGCATATTATACCCTAGCCTACTAAAGCTCCCATTCAGCTTAGACACCCTTCTCTCGGCAGCAAAAATTATTGGTAGTGCCCCTGCGGCTAACAGTCGGGGTCGAAATATTTACTTAATGCCAAGCCTTGTGAATGGTAGTTTGAATTTAGGGCAAGACCATACACTTTTTCAGGACGTTCCACCACTTTTTCAAACTTCAACCGACAGAAAGTCTGCCCGTCTTCGACCATAAATGGAACATCGTGGGGACGCACTTCCATTACTGCGCGAGTCCCTTGATTCATGAGTTCATCGGTTCCGTTCCAGCCAAATCCAGAATCGAAAAAACCCGCATAATGCGTACGAAGTTCCCCGCTATTGGGTTCGTAAGCGACCATTTCTGCCAACCAGTCTGGCCAAATGCATACTCTTTCCTTAGACATCATTATATAAAAACTTTCCGGTTCCAGAATCAACCGGTTCTTTTTGGGCCGGTGAATAGGCTCCCAGAAATCATCCGCTTTGTAATGTTTAATTTTAGATAGGTCAAGAACTGTTGAATTAGTCTTAGCCTTGTAGGCAATGATCGATTCGGGTTGATCGCCTGCAACATCCACACTAACATAAACCCCACTCTCAACTTTCACCTCATCGACAGGAATGATCATTCCGTTGCGGTCAAATAGAATGGGGTTTTTCTTATACTTGATCATCAGTTTCTTTTTATCCAAAGTTTGCGATGAGACATGGGAAACCCGTAACTGATTTAGAGATAACCCCGCATGGACCTTCACAGGAAAGGAGCGTGATATGATTTCGAGATATAGCTTGCCACTATAACCCCTCGGGATCTCATCGAATCTATTCCCCCTATCCACAATGACCCGGGTAAACATATCGAGCCTACCCGTCGAACTTTTTGGGTTCGCCAAACCATACAAAGCAGGTGGCAAAGAAAGTTCTTCCATCAAGGGGATCAGGTAAATTGCATTTTTCTCTAATATCCCACCCTCTGTGATATCAAAATCATATAGGGTGACCTCTTTAAGCTTCGTGGCCACCAGCTCATTCTCTGGCAGAAAACTGCATTGGATTCGGTATGCCTTAGGTCCCAGTCGCAAATCTAGGCTCACAGGCTGAATCTGGGAAGCGTAAATCGGCTCTTGGGAGTGAACCATTCCTTGACGATGCACCTGTTCAATTAGCTGACAGGGTAGATAACCTGACTTCCCCTTTAAGTAACCCATCAAGTTAGATTCCAATAATTTATCTTCTGCTGTAGAACTCATTAAATGTCCGATATCTTCTTACGGTTAAAAAATACATCCAAAAGAAGCCCTTTTGGCGAAGAAACTCCAGATTTTCCTATTTATTAAAGTTCACCTAGTTGACATGCAGTTTGAGGCTATGATTTAATCGCATTACTCAAAATAATTCAACTTGATTATTTTAATTTGCCTGACAAATCGTGTATTAAGGATAGTCTTAAACTTCCCGTAGCAAAACTCCGTCCAAAATAATTATGGGAAACCTTATATTTAAGGAATAAAAAACATTTTTCCTCGATCTTTAATAAACTGATCTTATTAATATAATTCACCCTTAGCAAGGCTCCGAAAAAAACTATGAGTTCAAAAGATTTGAAAAGCATTAAAGTTGAGTCCTCCAGCAGCCCCCTGAAGCGTTCTTTAGTAATGATCTCCTGGGTGAGTGGGTTGGTAGTTGGTTTATGGGCCTTGATGTACTACTCCGCACCTGAAAGCAACCTCGAGCCCTATAATAATTTCAAAGAAACCAAAACGGAACTTAATAGAACAGAACCTGGAAAAAATGCAAAACCTGAAAATCAAAAATTCACCCTGCCCAGCGACTTCGACACAGGACACCTAATTCAAGCAGCAACTACCGTACCTACGGCACCATCGCGTCTACCTCGAAGGACGTTGGAACATATCCAGAAAGGGATGCAATTTACCGAGGAGGGGAAGTTCAACGCTGGAGATATAGAATTTGAACAAGCCTCCAAAATCAGCCCCAATTCACCAAATTTGTTTTCAATCTGGGGTGCGGCCCTGCGCATGGCTAAAAAGTTTGAAGGTGCCAACAAGCGCTTTGCCCGGGCACATGAACTCTCACCCAATGATGAAGAAATCACTTTCAACTGGGGCATGTCTGAGTTGGAAGCAAGTCACCCTGAAAAAGCTGCCCAACTGTTTCAAAAAACGGTAGCAATTGCTCCGCAAAACTATATGGCCTACAACATGCTGGGAAAAGCCTTTGGCCGCCAGAAAATGTATGAAAAGGAAAAATCTTCCTACAAGAAAGCCCTGACTATCAACCCAAATTTTGCCCAGGCCCATTTCGATCTGGGTATTGTATTGAGCATACAAAAAAGATTTGAAAATGCGGCACCACATTTTCTCAAAGCCATTGAAATAGATAAGCAGTTCGAAAAACCCTTCGTCATCCAGATGCTAACCGCTTTAGGACTCTATGACCCTGCTGCTGAGAAGAGGACCCACAAAGACAAGCCCAAGCCAACTCATGAAGCACAAGTTGAAGCTCCGCCAGCAGCAGAAAAGGTCGCGGATCAGAAACAGTCCGAAGGCTCAGACCATAAAATGGAAGAAGGATCCAAAAAAGTAAAAAAGACCACAACTGTAAAAGGCAACATCCTGATCAATGGTCAAAAACCTGGCTCTAATACGCTAGTGTTTCTGGAAACAAAAAATAAACTCAGGATATCCAGTCAAAAGCCCGAAACCCTGACCATTCGTCAGAGTCAATTGAACTTCTTGCCCCAGCACTCGGTCATCCAAGTGGGATCCAGCGTCACATTTTCAAATGAGGACCGTGAAGTACACAATATTTATTCCAAGTCTCTAAGCAACCAGTTCAATCTGGGCGCTATGGCATCGGGGGCTTTCAAAACCATCGAATTCAATCAAGCCGGGCCTGTGGTGCTGAGGTGCAATATGCATAAGGACATGATCGGAACCCTCTTCGTGGTTCCCAATGGCTATTTCACCAAACCCAATACCGACGGGGACTACCAGTTCGACAACGTAAAAAGTGAAAACTATATTCTGCAGGTGTGGGACCCGATGCTGGCACCGGAAGAGGTGGAAACCAATCTCAGATCGGCCGACTTGACGGGTGTCGATCAGGCCTTCGATTTTGATATCAAGTCCGCATCGCTTGCGGGAGAAATCCACGACATGATCGATCCGACCGACTACAACGCTATTGTGGATAATATTGAAAGAGAAATGACACAGGCTATCGAGGACTGGAAGAATGGCAAGAAATTCATTTCCCGCAAGCGCATGCTCATGGCCATCACCAAGCATTACGCAGGAGAAGGTCTTAAAGACGCCATCGCAAAAAGTTTCAGCTCCAAACGGAGTATGCTTCTGGAACAAAAACTGGATACAATCCGTAAAGAAATTTCCGGATATGGTAAGTCGAAAGAAAACATCACCGAGCAATCACTCATCAGACAGGCAAAGTTCGCCGTCTCCCAACTGCGCCTGAACGTCAAAGAACTCGAAGCACGCCTGCAACCCAGCTCCCGGAAGTGAAAATCCTAATTAAACTATAGATAAACAGAAATAATTCTCTCCCCTAACAAGAAGGAAAAAAATTTAATCTCTTATCCTCTCTTCCTTTCAAAAAATATCACCATTCCGGATCTTCCCCTTTTAGGATGCCGGAGCCGGGGAAGAGAATAACTGCGAGCCCGCAGCGGCTCGGGATGAGCAAAAGAGGACGACCCTGTCCGCTGAGATACTCCTTGATTAATCAGAGAAAGTCATTACCATTTGCCTACCTCGCTGGAGGGTGATATTTTAACTGCATGAGCCTAAAATTATTCAACACCCTGACCCGAAGCAAAGAGCCGTTCGTTCCCCTTAAAGAAAAACAGGTTGGCATGTACGTATGCGGTGTCACCGTTTACGATTATTGCCATGTCGGTCACGCCCGTGCTGCCATCGTCTTCGACACAATGTTCCGTTATTTCCAATATCTTGGTTACGAAGTTAATTTCATCCGAAACTTCACGGACATTGATGACAAGATCATCAACCGCGCCAATGATAAAGGCATGGACTGGCAAGAGATCACCCACAAATTTACCGTGGCCTTTCACGAAGACATGGGGAAGCTCAATATCGCTTCCCCTACCGAAGAACCCAAAGCCACCGACCATATTCCCGAAATGTTAAGCATGATCCAGTCTCTGATCGATCAGAACAAAGCTTATGCAATCGATGGCGACGTGTTTTATTCGATTAAATCGTTCAAGGACTACGGTTGTCTTTCTGGAAAAAATATTGACGACCTGCAATCTGGGGCCCGGGTCGAGGTCAACGCAACCAAACGTAATCCGTTGGATTTTGCTTTATGGAAAAAGAGTAAACCCGGTGAACCTTTTTGGAACAGTCCATGGGGAGCGGGACGGCCCGGCTGGCATATTGAATGCTCAGCCATGAGTAAAAAATTTTTGGGTGATACCTTCGATATTCATGGTGGTGGTAAAGACCTTGTCTTTCCGCATCACGAAAATGAAATCGCACAATCCTGCGGTTGCACAGGGCAACAACCTGTCCGGTACTGGGTACATAACGGATTCGTAAATATTGATAAGGAGAAAATGTCGAAGTCCTTGGGCAACTTTTTCACCATCCGGGAAATTTATAAAAAATACCATCCGGAAGTATTGCGATTGTTCCTCATTAGCAGTCATTACCGGAGTCCTATCGACTTTTCAGAAAAAAATTTGGATGACGCCACCAAAGTACTCACCCGGTTTTATGAAGGACTCGCCGGTGCGCGGAATAAAACTGCTACTATGGATTTAAAATTAGTTCCAGATTTTCAGGAAAAAATAAAAAATCATCCTTTGACCAAAAAGTTTGAAGTTGCCATGAACGATGACCTAAATACAGCAGTGGTTATGGCCCATATGAATGAGGAACTGAAAAACCTCAATTCTGCGGTAAAAGATAAAAACTCTGCTAATTTGGAAGAGGTTGCGGTTGCGACTGCCGCCTGGGAGACTGCCGGTCGAATTCTTGGTTTATTTTTCTTAACTCCTGAAGAGTTTGAAAAGGAACTTTTCGAAATTAAAAATCGTGACCTGGGTTTGGAAGTCAGCAAAATCGAACAACTGATCGCAAATCGCAATGCGGCACGTCAATCTAAAAACTGGACCGAAGCAGACCGTTGCAGGGATGACCTGGTCCAGATGGGTGTCCTCATTGAGGATACCCCGAATGGGACCGAGTGGAAACTGAAATGACTACCACATTTGTGGACAGAGGCCCGAAATTCACCTAGGCTACAATCGGCTTGAAGTCCTGGAAAAATACCACACCATCCGCGCCCTTGAAAAAGTCATTCGCTGTATCTGGAACGACCAAATATTTTGCACACCCTCTCTGAAAACCTTAAAGAAGGGCAAAACCTGAAAATTATTTATCCCGGATATTGAAACTCTGGTAAGGGGGCCGACTTCACCCACGTAAAAAACAAGGTAAACATTCAGACCTACGAAGGGGATGTCGAACTGCATGTTTACTCCACCGCTTGGAATGCTTATGGGCATTCTAACAATCCAGACTTCGACAACGCTACCCAGCATGTCTATTGTAGCAAGAAAAGGAAAGAAAACCTCAATCACCAAAACACAAAAATACGTTTCAGATATTGGCTAACACTTCACCTTAATGGTCGACACAATAGATTTGGTTCTGGTAAAAACAAGCAACAGGGTTCTGCGCTATCAAGCCTTGCTCTTCGTGATTGATACAGATTTACCAGTATTTTGGGTACCCATAACCAGAATAATTGCCTGCATCGCCCTTTTCCCGCCGCACTAAATAAATATTTTTCCTGAATTTATCAAAAAAAGCATCAATCCCATTGCGCTTACGGTTAATTTCCCTTAGAATTATCGTCCCCCTTGATTGTATTGAACTTTCGGGATAAAGTGATGGTGTCCCCATCCCACATATTAAGGAATTACGTTTTTAATGGATCATTTAGACGAACTGGAAAATCAAAGTATTTTCATATTGCGGGAAGCATACAAAAACTTCAAAAACTTGGCAATGCTATGGTCAATTGGTAAGGATTCCACCATCATGGTATGGCTGGCTCGCAAGGCCTTTTTAGGTCATTGCCCTATTCCACTGGTACATATCGATACCACCTACAAGATTCCCGCCATGATTGAATATCGGGACCGGGTCGCCAAAGAATGGGGACTGAATCTGGTAGTCGGTAAGAACCAAAAAGCTCTTGATGAAGGCATGAACCATGAAAAAGGACGATTGGTTTGCTGTGAAGCATTAAAAACTCAGGGTCTGCAATGTATTATGGAAGAGCACGGTTATACTGGACTTATTCTCGGTATCCGAAGGGATGAAGAAGGCACTCGAGCCAAGGAACGTTATTTCTCACCCCGGGATAAAAATTTCGAGTGGAACTTTAAAGATCAACCTCCCGAGTTGTGGGACCAGTATAAAACTAGCTTTTCAGAGGACACACACATCCGCATTCATCCGATCCTGCATTGGACCGAACTAAATGTCTGGGAATACATACAAAGGGAAAAAATCCCTATCATTGATCTATATTTTGCTACTCCAGAAGGAACACGTTACCGGTCCTTAGGCTGCGCCCCTTGCACAGGCACTATTAATTCCAAGGCCAAAAATGTTGATGAAATTGTAGACGAACTTAAAAACTGTACAACAGCAGAGCGCTCCGGTCGGGCACAGGACCAAGAGGACACTTATGCCATGCAAAAACTGCGAGCCCGAGGATATATGTAGATGAGCACTAACGGAAACGTACCAGATCTTTCCAGCCGCCTTTTGCGGTTGGTCATTGTAGGTCATGTGGATCATGGTAAATCCACCTTGGTAGGACGTTTACTCTCTGACACAGATAGCTTGCCTTCAGGCAAGCTCGACTTCGTTCGCGATATCTGTAAGCAACAAGGCAAAGATTTTGAATTTGCTTTTTTGCTGGATGCCTTGGAAGAAGAGCAAGAACAGGGAATTACCATTGATACATCACAGATTTTCTTCAGCACCCAAAAACGTAAATACGTCATCATTGACGCTCCGGGCCATAAAGAGTTCCTTAAAAATATGGTCACCGGAGCCGCCAATGCAGAGGCCGCCCTATTACTTATTGATGCTAATGAGGGGGTTCAGGAACAATCACGCAGACACGGTTATATTTTAAAACTACTGGGTCTCACGCAAGTCGCAGTAGTGATCAACAAAATGGATCTGGTCGGATACGATGAGAAGGTTTATTCCCGCATCAAATTAGAATATACGGCCTTCATGGATTCTTTGGGAATTAAAGCCCGAGAGTTCATTCCCGTTTCGGCTAAACTCGGAGTCAACATCGCCGCATCAAAAGATAAAATGCTCTGGTATCAAGGACCCACTGTTTTAGATATGGTGGACTTGTTTGAGAAAAAACCGCCACCGGATCATCTCCCCTTTCGGTTTCCAGTGCAGGATGTTTATAAGTTTGATGAACGCCGGATCATCGCCGGGCGCATTGAAGCGGGCAAACTTAAGGTTGGGGATCGAGTGACCTTCTCCCCCTCCAATAAGCAGGCTGTGGTGAAATCTATTGAAGCTTGGAGCGTGCCCGAACAACCCTCTGCTGCTACGTCATCGGAATCCATCGGGTTTACCCTTGATGAACAGATATTTGTGGAACGTGGGGACGTATGCACTCTTACAAATCAGTTGCCGATTATCTCAAGCACCTTCGATGCCAATGTTTTCTGGATGGGAAAACGTAATCTGGAAAAAGGTCGAAAGTTTGTCATAAAATTAAATACTCAGGAGATGGAATGCGAAGTGGTTGAATTTAAAAAAGCCATCGATGCCTCTACCTTAAAGACCCTGACCGGTCAGGAGTATATCGCCAAAAATGATGTTGCCGAATTGACTCTGAAAACACGAAATCCTGTTGCCTTTGACCTGTTCGGGTCCATCGCTACCACAGGCCGGTTCGTTCTGGTTGATGAATACGATGTTTGCGGAGGCGGTATCATCACTACCTATATCCCCGCAACAAAGGAAGACAAGCTCCGGGACGAAGTTCGCACCCGGGATTTCAATTGGATCAAAAGCGAAATCACACCGGAAGAAAGGGCCTACCGCAATGGGCATCAAGCATCATTGATCCTGATTACCGGCGACCCGGGGACCGGTAAGGGTCCGTTAGCCAGAACTCTGGAGCACAGCCTGTTTAAAAATAATTTTCAAAGCTACTTGCTCGACCGAAGGAATGTCAATCTCGGGCTCGGGGCCGATCTGGAGAACCTCCAAAACAGTAACGAAAGTGAGTCGGTAAGAAGGTTAGGCGAAGTCGCAAAGCTTTTTCTTGATGCAGGCCATGTAGTGATTTCTACCTCCAATGCCTTTCATCAGGAAGACCAGGTCGACCTTAGACTTTTGGCTAACCCCTATCCGGTTGTAGAAATTCAGGTGGCCTCACAACCCACAGGAGAACCGGATATCGTCCTCTCTCTGGATGAAGCCCAGGATATGATAAAAGCCTCCCATAAAATCCAGGAGTTTCTTAAAGAAAAGAAAATCCTGATGGGCCACAATTACTCTATCTAGCCCACTAGCGTGGGAGGTACTGCCAGCCATAAGGATAGCTACTAGCATACGTTTTAATCGGCGGGCAATATAGAGAGTTATCTTAGCTTAAAAATTGGTTACTCTATCTGCCTTTCTACTAAGCGTTGCCGTTCCGAGTGTTAGTGAAGAATCTTGATTTCGCATCAAATATATGGGTTGACATCGTGCCGGATATGGGGCATTAATGGTTTTCCTTAACAGCCAAATAACTTGAGTTGGAGCTTAGATTTAGGATGCCAAAGATCAAGGTCATTAACACCGAAACCGATGAAACCATTGACTTAAAAGCGGGTTATGGAGCCAACTTGAGAAAAGCCGCGCTCTATAACGATGCCGAAGTTTATAAAGGATTCAACAAGTTCCTGAACTGTCGAGGACATGGTCTATGCGGCAAATGTGTGGTAGAAATCGAACCCCTCGAGAACGTTAATCCACGCACTTTTTTTGAAAACATCCACAAGCTGGAGCCTCACCAGAAACTCGGTTGCCGCGTTAAGGTCTATGGCGATATCACCGTCAAAGCTGCTATCGTCGACTGACTGACAATAGCACCGCTCTATTCAATTCACAATAAATCGTATTAGCGTGAAGGATGATTCGATAATGTAATCCATCCTCACGGATACTTGGACTCGTTAGATTCTCATTACGATCAGTAGCGGCAGGAGTATCAGCCCGAACGCCGCAATGAAGGCATGGATCAATATATCCCAGCGCTTGCTGAATGGGACGATTGTGATAAAGTAAAGGCATATCAAATAATCTAGCAGCGTGTTCTCATCGTGGGTCTGGTTCATCAACAGGTAATAGCCTAGACAAAATGCGATGGTATAAAATAGGAGCCTGTGGATTTTCAGGCTTTGTGCTGTCCTCTTTCTGAAAGCCATAAACAACCCCAGAAAGATATTGAAAATATAAAACCCAATCGCGGCTATCACCCAAACCAGCGAGGGAGAAGACGTGATTTTTGGAATGAGTGTAGGCTCCATAAAATAATAAATCTCGGTAAATGAGAATAAAGGAAGCATCTTAACATGGGCTCAAAATTGAGAAACCGGAAAGTGATAATCACCGGAGCCGGCGACGGAATTGGTCGGGCACTTGCCTTGGCATTTGCCAAAGAAGAAGCCCAAGTCGCTGCTTGCGCTCGGAGTGTGGACCGCTTAGATTCCTTATCCCATGAACTGGAAGGAACTGGACATATTTGTTTATCCTCTGACCTCAGTAAGGCAAACGGTGTAAAAGATTTTTACGATAATGCCATGAAAGAACTGGGCAAAGTCGATGTGCTAATAAATAATGTCGGGGCAATTTTAAAATTGGCGAATTTTTTTGATCTGACAGATCAGGATTGGGAGGACTCATTTCAAATCAATCTAATGTCTGCGGTCCGGCTATCCCGATTGTGCATTCCCTCTTTGCAGCAGTCTGAGTGTGCGAGGATCATCAATATTTCATCCATTGCTGCAGCCAGTCCGCAGGATATTTTCCCTCACTACAGCGCAATGAAAGCCGGGCTGTCGAATTTCACCGTTTCTCTAGCCCAGACCTTGGCAACAGATAAAATCTTGGTCAATTCCATTTCACCTGGCCCTGTATGGAGCAAATCCTGGGAAAACGAGATCCAAGGTGAAGATGTAGATCAAGCAAAAAAAGAAATCATGGAACAAACGGGAACAACAATTCCATTAAACAGGATGGGCATGCCCGAAGATTTAACCGGACTGGCATTGTTCTTGGCTTCCGACCAATCTGGCTGGATCACGGCCACGAACTTTTCTGTAGACGGCGGTTTAACCAAAAACCCATTTTAATTAGTTGCTGAATTTATAACGACTCTTTTTATTATGATGACTGACATCAACCCTCAAATCTTCCGCGAATATGATATACGTGGCATAGTCGGCAAAGACCTCACGCCCGAAACCGTACAACTAATTGGCCAGGCTATCGGCACTTATTTGAAACGTCAGGGAGGGAAATCACTGGTAGTAGGATGGGACGTCCGCTCCAGTTCCGTTGAATTCCGCGATATTTTATCCAAAGCCCTAATCTCTACCGGATGCGATGTCATAGACATTGGTATGGTTCCCACACCTGTCTCCTACTTTGCTCTCCATCACCTTAAAGCTGATGGAGGTGTAATGATCACCGGTAGCCACAATCCACCCGAGTTTAATGGTTTCAAAATTAGTCATGGTCTAAATAGTTTATACGGAAAAAAGATTCAGGAGTTAAAAGCCCTGATAGGAGCCAAAGACTTCGAAACAGGATTTGGAAAAATTGAACAAGCGGAAATTTTGGAACCATATATGGACCATATTTGTTCTATCCTGAATATTTCCCGAAAAGTACAAGTGGTCGTAGATGGGGGGAACGGTTGCTTCGGCATAGTGGGCCCGGAGCTTCTGAGAAAACTTGGACAGAAGCCTATAGAAATTTTTTGCGAACCCGATGGAACTTTTCCCAATCATCATCCTGACCCCACGGTAGAAGAAAATCTACAAGGGTTGATCCAAAAAGTTCGTGCCGAAAATGCTGAGTTGGGTATTGGATTTGATGGTGACGCAGACCGCATTGGCATAGTCGATGACAGGGGAAATATTTTATGGGGTGATCAGTTGTTGACGATTTTCGCACGAGATATTCTTTCGAGAAATCCTGGTGCAACCATTGTAGGAGAAGTTAAATGTTCGCAGAACCTGTATCAGGATATCGAAAAACACGGTGGCGTTCCTGTCATGGCACCGGCCGGTCACTCCCTGATAAAAAAGAAAATGCGGGAAACCAACGCACTCCTTGCGGGAGAAATGAGCGGTCATGTCTGTTTTTCTGATAATTATTTCGGATTTGATGATGCAATTTTTGCTGCGGGCCGGATATTACAAATTGTGGCGCAATCTGGTCAAAAAGTTTCAGAAATGCTCGCCGACCTTCCTAAAACAGCCTACACGCCGGAGATTCGCATCGACTGCCCAGATGAGAAGAAGTTTGAAATTGTGCGTGAGTTGACAGAGTTTTTCAGGGCTCAATACGATGTCATTGACATTGACGGAGTGCGAATCAACTTTGGAGATGGCTGGGCACTGATTCGCGCCTCTAATACCCAACCTGTTCTGGTGCTGAGGTTTGAGGCCGAAACCACGACCCGCCTTAAAGAATTGGTCGGCATTATAAAAAAACAAATGGATCAATACCAGCCCGTTATTCAATTCGACTACCATCTATGACCAAAAGATATCTTCATACCCTCTTTCGTGTCTCTGATATGGAAGAGTCCATTCATTTTTATACTAGAATTCTGTGCATGAAAGTTCTGGAACAGAAAACTTCACGCTGGGCCGTATAAATTTTTCCGTCTATTGCAGCCTGGCGTGTTGCAAAACTCTCCTTACCCGCACCAATTTCCAAAACTCGATCATTGGCATTCAACCTCGCGCTCTGGGTCATCAGAGCAACAATATAAGGTTGCGAAATAGTCTAGTTTTATTTTATTGGAAGGGCGAAATCTGTATAGGCCAAGTGTAAAAATTCGGGCTCTACAAATAGGTGACGGAGTACTTGGGGCAGGGCACTCAATACAGCTCTATCGTGAATGCCACGACGCTTGATCTGGTCCTCGACCATCTCGTATCGAGCGAAATCAAAATCTAGAGAAAGGACAGTCTCAGGCATAAAGCATGTCGAACAAAAGGCCAAAACCAGA
>Ga0315334_10001586_pt1 | contig 14023 bp, 3 predicted proteins | sample M150034915metaG_FD_205555 | JGI IMG/M metagenome (GOLD analysis project Ga0315334, IMG submission 205555) | Ammonia-oxidizing marine archaeal communities from Monterey Bay, California, United States - M1 500m 34915 | ecosystem: Environmental > Aquatic > Marine > Intertidal zone | place: USA... | reverse complement strand
GCACCGTGTCCCACCAGGTCCACCAAGCAGCGGTAGAATCGGGTTCGCCGCTGAGGTCCATACAGGATAAGACGCGCAGTTCGCGCAGAATGCTCAGGTCCTGAGGTATCTCCGCGTTCAGGCGAATCAGCACGGGCGCCGCTTCCGGAATTCCTTGGCGCGCCAAAATCAGGGCGGCGCCCCTGCGTGCTTCCACCGAACCGGAATGCAAACCTTCCATCAAGGTCGGATGGGCCGCCGAGCCCAGGGCCAAGAGGCCGCGGCTGCCCGCATCAATCATGTCTAGGTCGCCCCCCGTACGAAGCATGGAAAAAAAGATCTCCGAGGTACGCGGATCGGCCAGGGCCACAAGGCCATCGGCGGCAGGCAAACGAAAGAGCCCACCCGGCTCGGTCAAGCTCGTGAGCAACACATCCCGAGCCCTCAGGCCTCCAATCTGCCCGAGGGAACGCAGGGCTTGAGCCCGTACCACAGGAACTCCAGTCCCCGCGCGAATGGCGATGCCCTCCGCAGCCTCTTGGATCCCCATCAGACCAGCAGCGCGCACCGCGGCCACCTCAACGGCCACATGAGAGTCGTCCAATAGAATCAGCAACAAGTCCACGTCCATCGCCTCACCCCGCTGGGCCAAGAGGCCCGCCGCAATCCCGCGCATCAAGGGGCGCTCGTCAACGGCCGCTGCTCGCTCGGCACTTGGACCGCCCAAACGAATCAAGGCCCCGATCGGCACTGCAGCTTCCACGTCGAACTGTGTATGCAAGAGTTCGATCAAGTCCTCGCCCAAGCCCTCTTGCAAGGGGCCTCGCTTGTGACCATCGTTCAATCCCGCGCAAAAGCGAGTCAACGTAGTCAGGCGCCGCGCCCTTTGATTCCAGAAACTCTCGCCACGCAACAGCTCAAAGAAGGCCGGCACATCCTCTTCCCCCAGGACCCCGGGCGTTTCACTCAATATTTCGAGCTCACGCAGGCCTAAGGCCCGGTCGATCGGTTTTCTCGCAGCCATCCAAGCCAAGACTAACTGGGCCGTGCGCTTCGCCCGGCCCATGCCACTGGCCTCCTGAGCAAAGGCCTCGGCCTCTGCTCGAACCAAGCCCAAACGGTCCCCGTGCAAGGCCTCCAGGGAAAACCGCTGCCAGTGATAGCGTTCCTGCAGGGCATCCAAGGAAGCGAATGTGCGCTCAAACCACGGACTTTCCGAACCCGGACCGAAGACAAAGGTTTTGACATGCTGGTCCACAAGCACGCTCATGCTGCGCCCGCGTTCCAAATCAGCCCCCCAAACACCGGGCAGCCGTTGACTGCCAAAGACGCCGCTTCCCGAGAGTAGTTCCATCATCTCCCGCGCATCTTCGGGGGAGAGGTAGATCGCTTCCATGGCGCCATCGAGTGGTCCACGGTCAATCCAAGCGGGACCGAGCAAACTGAATCTCTGAGCTCGCTCGCGATCCACACAATCCACGCGCAAACGTAGGGCATCCGAGGGCTGAATTGGGATAACCGCCCGGGATGCCCGGAAGCCGCGCCGGTTTTCAGTCCACCACTCAACCCAAGTTCCGGCAGCCAAGCCAGTGCTCTTGGCGGTAATCAGTTGCAGGCGGCGCACGGCCACACCCACAAGTGCCTCACGATCCTTGAAGTAAGTCTGCCCGGCAATCAGCGAAACCAACTGGCTGGGCACGATCGAGTCGAGCCAATCGACTTCCGCTTGACCCTCAGAGCGAAAACCGATCCCCGCCAGGGCCACAGCACAGGCGCCGGCAACGAACGGGTCCTTGACGTTCATGCCGCGCAACAGGGCGTCCACATGACCAGGTCCCAGAAGGGGCGTTTGGCGCGAGTCTTCCCGCTCAACCAAAGCCAACACCGCATAGGCTGACGGCCGCAGGATCCAACGGTCTCCAAAGGCGCGGCGCATGAGCTCAACCTCAATCTGCTCACCGGGAAAACGCGCCAGGAACTCCACCGCGCGGATAGCGACTTTAGCTCGCGGATCGTGAAGATGTTCGAACAGTAACGGCACCGCCGCGGCGTCAGCGGTAGAAGCAACCAGATCCACCGCACGCCAACGGGCATCGGCACTTTCTGAGTGCAAGGCCGGCTCCAAGAGGGGGATCCACTCGGCCTTGGGAGACTCCTTCAATATATTGTGAGCCGCGGCGCGCACACTATTTTGAGGATGATTGATTAGCTTGGCGAGCAATTCAGGATTCGCCCGCACCGGATCCACGTGGTGCAGCATGCGCAAGAGAACGCCCCCCACCGAACCCGGGGCTCGGGCGGAAATACGTTCAACCACCAGGTCCCGGTCACGGCCATCGTTCGAAACCAGGAAGTAACGCCCGGCCACAAGAGCCGTGGGGCCGTGCTCACTGGCGAGGGCCCCAATACATGCTTCGCGGCCGTCGGGACCCATACCGAGCAAACTCTCAAGGGCCTGGTCGAGCAAGGGATCATCGGTACGCCGGCGGCGTCCGACCTCTGCAAAAACCACATGGGCGGCACCGAGCAGATTCTCCCCTTGGGTGGCCTGTGAACCTGAGGACTTTTCGGTTTCCTTCCCGTCGGAACTGCCCCCCGGTCCCCGGCGTCCTGGCAAATCCAAGCCCCCCCTAATCTTCCCGGATGCCTTGGAACGATCGGGGATACGGTGCAACTGCTCGGCCTGACAACGCTTGCAATAGGCCTCCTGCAAACCGGTCACGCTGATCCCTTGGATGGCTTCATCGGTTTTCTTCAGGCCACAAATCGTGCAGACCAGAGCAGGCTTCTCGCTCTCCTTGGCAGGGCCGCTGGTCCGATCCGCTCCCACGGGCTGGATAGCGGGGCGGCCGGGCAGAGCCTGCCGACCTCCCTTACTGGGTAGGTCGATCTGGGCGGAAGCAGAGCTGGCCAAGATGGCCAACATGAGGATGATTGTGGGGACGAGATGCATAGGGTCACCGTGTTACCCACGGTAGCCCCGCAGGATACCGGGGACAGCAGGAGTGGGTGGGGCCCGAGGAGCATGGAGGGCACAAAAAACCGTCTCCGGGGACTCCAAATGTGCCCCGATCCAAGGATTCCGCGTCAGATGCTGGAAAGGTAAGGAGTCTGGGCGGGTGTTTTTTGGAGGAGCCCGCCCCCTGAGGGGCTACCCCAGCCGAAACCTAGCCTGGCCCAGAAGGCACGGATCCTTTCTCCTAATCGGTCAAGGGGCCAGCAAAGGCCGAGGGCCATGGGCCAACTCGCGCACCAATCGCGGATCGCTCTGACAGGCCTCCCGCGCCAGCAAGAGAAGGTCCAGGTCTTGCTCAAGAGTGCTCAGCCCTTCAAGGTTGTTGCCCGCCTGACGCAGACCGGCCAAGTCCCCCATGCCACGCCGCCGCAAATCCTCCTCGGCAATTTCGAAGCCATCTCGGGTCTGGAGCAACATGGTAAAGCGCTCCTCCGCCGCTGCCGCTCCTACGAGCAAGCACCACGATTCCAAAGGACCACGCCCCACCCGCCCACGAAGCTGATGCAACTGGGCCAGGCCCAACCGATCTGCCTGTTCAATCACCATCACCGTGGCCGAGGCCACATCGACGCCCACCTCAATCACCGTGGTCGCCACCATTAGACCGATGTCGCCCCTCCGGAATCGCTCTAGACGCCAAGAGCGCTCCTCTGCCGGAACCTTACCGTGAACTAATTCCACACCAAAGCTGTTCACGCGCTCATCCTCACAGAGTTTGTCAAAGCGCGCCTGCGCTGCTCCGGGCGTATCGTCACCGTCCTTACCAATGCGCGGGCAAACCCAATAGACCTGCTCACCGGCCTCCATGCGCTTGGCCAACCAGGGAATGATCGAGCGGGTCTTTTGCCCGCGAACCCAGCGGGTATGAACATCTCCGCGACCCGGCGGCCCATTTCGCAAGGTCACAACCTCAAGGTCCCCATAAACCGTCAAGGCAAGAGTTCGTGGGATCGGCGTGGCAGTCATCAGTAAAAGGTGCGCCCCCTTGCCCTTTTCCATCAAGGCCGACCGCTGACCCACTCCAAAGCGCTGTTGCTCATCAATGATCACCAGATCCAACCGAGAGAACTCCACGCCTTTCTGAAAAATCGCATGGGTCCCAAAGAGAACGCTCACTTCCCCATTTGCTAGACGCCGAAGGATATTCCGGCGCTCTTCCCCGCGCACACGCCCAGTCAAGAGCGCGTAGCCAATGCCCACCGCATCGAGCAAGGGCGCCAAGCCCATGTGATGTTGCTCCGCCAAGACTTCAGTCGGCACTAAGAACGCCACTTGGCCCCCGCCCTCCACAACAGCAAAGGAGCAGAGCGCCGCCAGGGCGGTCTTTCCCGTGCCCACATCCCCCTGCAGAATCCGTCGCATGGGAGAACGCCGCCCGAGGTCTCTGGCCAAAACCTTCCACGCCTGACTCTGATCCGGCGTCAGCTGAAAAGGCAAGCGCGCCTGCAGTTCCCGGTCCAAGTCAGGCCCGATGGACACGGGCCGCCCGCCCCCTTTGTCGGACCCCGCCCGCCGCGCCGCGAGTTGCGCCTGCAAGGCGAGCAACGGGATCAAGGCCAAACGCCGCCGAGCTGCTTCGAAGGCCACCCCGGAGCGCGGGTCGTGGGCCTCCTGGACAGCGGTCGGCAAGTCCGGCAGGTCCCCCGCCGCAAGTAAGTGCTCCGGCAATGGCTCACGAATCTGTTGCCCGACCAATTGCACGGCTTCCTTGCAAAGACCCGCGAGCACATGACCAGACATGCCCTTGGGGGAGGGATAGTTGCCGACCAATGCACCCGGTGCGGGGAGCGGGTCGCGCTCGGTGCCAATCTTGGGGCCGAGGAGTTCCGGCCCCTTCGTTGTGGCCCGCGCTTCTCCGCAGAGCTCGATCTGGTCCCCCACCACGCAACGCTCACGAACCCAAGGTTGATTCCAAAAACTAGCCTGCGCCTCCCAGTCCCCCGCATCGAGAACCAGGGTCACACGACTCTGCTTGCCTCGCATGCGCACCAGCTTGACCGAGAGGACCGAACCGGAAACCCGAGTGAGGCCCTCCTCCGGCAACGGGCCGCTGGTGAGAGGCGCGGGCCAGCGGGTCAAGGAAGTTGGCGTGAGGAGGCAGAGGTCTTCCAGGGTGTTAAGGCCAACCGACGCGAGCAGGCGGGCTTTCGCGGGTCCTACCCCCCCCAAGAGGGTAGTGGCCCCCTTGGGTGTTGGTTTTTGACCGTTCATCGTGTTCCTCGACCACTCATCTTGTACCCGGCAAGTTGACCCCGCGCCACCCAAAGATACGCCAATGAAGGAGGCTTCGTACGCTCTGGGGAGAACAAATGCCCAGGACCTTTGCCCCAGTCACCCCTTGCTTCTTGGGACCGCGTTTGGCCTGGTGCTACTCATGGGGTATCCTCGCTTGTGGTCACACCGTCAATTGGTTGTGCCGCCTTGATGTTCACTGTGGAAAGGACGTGAAATGAGCGAATCGCAGGCAAAAGGAGAGCTAGGATCCGAAGAAAATCTCACTTTGACGGGCAACTCCACAGGTTCAACGCTGCCCTCATCCCTGCTCGGTAGGGATCCGATCATCCTGTTCACGATCGTTCTTGGCCTCACCCTGCGCGCTTACTTTGCCACCCAAAAAGGCCTGGTACTCGACGAGTTCCACTCGGACTTTCACGCCAGCCGCGCCACCTTCTCTGAGCTCCTGCAAAGCGTCCGAGCGGACAACCACCCGCCCCTTTCCTTTGCCCTGATCAGCCTTGCCCAAGACCTTTTCGGCAAGAGCGACTTTGCCCTACGCATCCCCGCGCTGATTGCATCGGCCCTCGAATTCACATTCGTTGGACTCTTGGCGCGACCCTATGGCAAGACCGCTTGTCGCTTTGCCATAGCTCTCGTGGCCCTCAGCAGCCTGCACCTGGACCAAGGATCCATGGCACGCATGTACGCGCCACTCGCGGCCTGCATCACCGGGGCCACTTGGGCCAGTCTGCAGCTCTTGCGCGGACCCAACAAAACAGCTGCCGTGATCGGAAGCCTCGCGGTGTGGGGCGCACTGGGCCTGCATTATTTTGCCGTGCACTACATCCTGTGGCTGGGACTCGCCTGCTTGCTGGCAGCCTGGAAAGCCGCTCGCCTTGGATCATTCGTGAGGCGCATGGCCCTGCCCCTGGGCGCAGCCATCGCCGCCGCCCTGCCTTGGTATGGAACCGGCTTCATCGAACAACTCGGACACGGGCTTCTACCGGGTGGGGACGATCTCGGGATCTTGGGGTTGCTGGAGGGATACGCCCATCTGTTTTCCCTCAACCTTCGGCTCGGGGGGGACCTGGGCCGAGGGCTGTTCCTCTTGGCGAGCCTTGTGATTTTGGGGATGGCGGCTCGCGCTGCCGTGACAAGGGGCGGCGCCAAGAACTCACACCCAAGCAGCACTCTTGTCTTGGCGAGCATGGCTTGGATCGTTCCTATTTGGGCCTTTGCTCTGGCCCAATTCATGCCCCGTTCGGGGTTCACTTGGCACTACATCTTGCCCTCCGTAGCACCCATGGCCGTGCTTGCGGGGAGTTGCGTCCAGGGCCCTCGGACGCGCCGGACTCTCGCCATGTGCGTGGCTGCGGCGTTGATGCTGAGCTTGCTCAACCTGAGGTCACGGGGGACCGAGGATTACCCGGGTGCGGTGACTCTGATTCAAAATCAATGGCAACCAGGGGATGGGGTAATTTGCGTGGAGTATCAGCCCCCCTGTTTCCCCACGGGACGCCCCTGGGATCGGTATGTGGAGCAATCGGCAGGGCCGACCGACGCGCGCTTGGAGACCGCTGGGATTCACCTGCGAGAGCCAAACCATCTCGAACAATACCCGCGCATCTGGTTGATGGAGTCTGCCCTGCCAGAGTCAGTGGATCTGCGCGAGCAGCTCGCGGAATATGGAGAATCCCAGCAGACCTGGTCCTTTGGATGGCGCCCAACGGTCACGCTTTTCAAGCGGCGCTAGGTCTAGGTTTCTTGGGCGTCATGGCGGGCAGATCGCACACCAATGCCCCACACCACCCTATCTCGCCAGCACGCCTCGTAAGAGCTCGCGGGCGCGATCTCCACCAAGCCCACGGCCGAGTAAATCGCGCTCTCCTGTGGTCAGCTTCCACACCAATAGGCCCGCTCCGTGAGCGCGTGCACCGTGCCCCAGAGCCTCCAGCAACTGAGCCTGACGCTCGGGGTTGAGGGCTTCTTCCCCCCCAGGCATCGGCGCGTCGGCTCCTGGGCCCCGGGCGGCAAAGAGGGTCGCGGCAAAGCCCGATGGAGCTATCCAGAGTGGCAAGCCCAACTCATCTGCACGGGCCTTGGCAGGAGCGAGATGTTCCACGAACAACTCCTTCAGACGCCACAGGGGAATTTGACCTTGATCGGTGCCCTCAAGAATCGGAAACAGGCCTCCCGCGAGGGCATCGACCTTAGACCAAAGGGCCACGGAATCGAAACGGCGCACATCTTCGCTGGCCAAAACGACGCCCCCTCCAAAAGCTGCCCGAGCAGCCTGGATGGAGCGGGACCAGCCGGCGTTCCTAATGCGCTGAGCTTCTTCTTGCCATTCGCTTGGATCGGGTTCTTCCGCATCAAAACGAGTCACGATGGACTGCCCGAGGTCATGACCAATGGACAGCACCGAGGCATCCGCAATGCCAGCCATCAAAGCCCCGTGGGTCGTGCTGGCGGCCAATTGAGCGTAGAGCTCATCCCTTTGCCCATCGAACACGCGCACCAAGCGACTAGAGGCCACGCCAGAATGGGCCGCAAGCAAGGTCGGCCAAAGTTGGACCTCTAAACCCAAGGCCCTCGCTTGGGCACAAGCCACAAGCCAACTTGCGTCTCCCCTAATGCTGCCAAGAGCCCGCTGGGGTTGCCATGCGCGACCTTGGCCGGGATCGGGATTGAAGCAAAGGTCATAGGCCAGCGCGACGGAAGTGGCCCCAGCGTCGGCGAGGTCCTGCAAGGCCACCAGCGCATCAGCAGAGCCTGGGTTCACATCAGGGCGCAGAAAGGCGCCCCGGGGAGCAGCCTGGAAACGAGAGAGCGAAACTTCCGGTTCGGCAAGGGCATCGATGGCCTCGGCAAACCGATCGAGGGAGTCCTCTAGCTCGCCCCCATTCCTCCGAGACCACTCGACCATCAGAGCGCGCAGGGGCCGCAAAATGTAGGGGGAATGACGAGCCGCCGCGCCATCGGTGATCAACTCCACCAAGGGAGGCCGCTCGGGATGGTGAGCTAAGAGATTCAGGTCCGTCCCCACGTGCAAACTCGCGCACCAAGCGCTCATGGCATCGAGCCACCACATTGGGCGCTCTGGTTGATCCGCGTGAAGCACGGCCCAAGCGAGGTTGCGCCCCTTGTCCGTAGAAATGCCGGGGGGCAAGAGGACCTGCAGGCTCCGACTGGCCAGATCCACATGGGCCAACTCCGCGGACCACCCCATGGGAGGAACCACGGATCGAGCGTGAATGGTCCACGATCCGTTCGAGGTACCCGTGAGCAATTCGATGCGATCGAGAGCCGCAGCGCAAGCCAAACCATAAGCCTTGTATTCAACGGCGTTCACCCCGGGCTCACTCGTGCCGTGAATGTTGGGCCCTAAAAGACCATGGTCCACCAAGCCCTGGGTTCCTTGCGGAAGGGGCGACTCCCCAGGCGCAACCGCACCCCCGTTCGTTCCCCCAAAACCTTCGCCAACCTGGAGCCACTCCGCCGAGCCACGCTCTAAGTCACAACGCAACCAAGGGAACCCGCGACGGAAAATCAAACCCTCGCGTCGCCACCCCGGGCGCAGATTCGGAAGGGCGGAAACAAGCCGTGCATGGTTCGAGCTCGCCACCAGCGTAAGGGGCAAACCCTCGCGCTCGGGATCAACGCAAACCAAAACCAAGCAACAGTCATCCGCACTGGCCACATGGGTGCCCACGCGCAAGAGGTCACCGTCCAAGTGCAGGTCACTCCCGGCGGGCAAACCGGCGAGCCTATCGTCGGAAAAATCGCAGAGAACCATGCGAGCGGCTCCCGCGCGGGTCTTGGGGATCACACGCTGGGGCCAAGATAAGTTGTCCTCTGAGTCAGCTACCGCTCCAAGCCAACCAATACTGAGTCCGCCCCCATAGTTACTCCAACGGGGAAACTCAGCCTGGGCTGCGAGGGCCACAGACGAAGGCCCCTCCACATCCAGCTCACCACCGCGGTACAGATTTTGACCCAAGGCCAGAGACCCGGACTCGGCCACATCGAGCTGCCGGTCACAGGCAGCCGGGAGCAACAAGATCAAAACCCACAGAAGACGCGCCACGGGGGCAGCCTAACGGGAGGGAATCAACGAAGCTGCACCCCATTACTAGGTTCTGGTAGGAGGCTTGCCGGGAGCCAGGATGCCCGGCTCACAAATCTCCAGGCCCAGCCGAGCGAAGAGGTCCCCTAAACGGCTAAAAATCCGTCCTGGAATAAGGTTTACAGCACCAGGACGCGGGCCCGCATAAAACCGTCCAAACCCCTCTAGATGGGCCCAGGACCAGCAAATTCCCCCCTCAGCTTTCCCTCTCAGGCACCCGTTGCCCGTGACCCTCCCAAATCCGAGCACTATCTCCAAACCAACCCCCCCGCGCGCCGTTCCACTGAACTCTGAGCCAGTGGGCCCTCGCCCGTGGATCAAGCACGCCATGCAAATCATCACTCAAACCGCCCTGGCCCTGATCGGCCTGCCCCTTCTCATTTTCACCGCTGGCACCCAGGACGCCGAGCCTTTCAAAGGGCCCGATGATGCCTTGCCCACAGTGCCCTCCCTGGTGCGCGACGCCCTGCTTGAGGGGCGCACCGAGGATGCCCTGGATACCCTCGACCAGTTGGCTGAATTGCACCCGGAGAGCCAGGACTTTTGGACCCTGCTGCGCATCAGTGCACTGACAGAGGGAAAAGATCTGGCCCAAGCGGTGAAAGTTGCAGAGACCTTCGAGCAGGACCACGCCCAAAGTCCCTGGTTGGCGAAGGTGCGCTTTCGGCGGGCGGAAAACCTAAGGCAGTTGCGCCGCTTTGAGGAGGCGGAACAGATCTATGAAGCCTCAGCCCAAGCCCTGCGCAGCCCCGAACGCCAGGGACGTCTGGCCCAGGTGTATCTCGTACACGCGGTGCGCATGGCGGCAGATCGCAAACCCAATGAGCCGGACCAAGGAGAACAGGACCTCAAGGGTGCACGGGAGCTCTTCGGGCGCGTGTTAGGTTTGGACGCCCCCATCGCAGCGGTAGAGCACGCCCTCTTTGAGCGTGCGGTTTGCAGCGAGAAGCTCGGCGCGCATGCACAGGCAGTGCAGGACTGGCAGATTTATCTCACCAGGAACGGAACGAACCGCCATCAGGAGGCGCGCTTGCGCAAGGGATTGGCACAGTTGGCCCATGACCGCGCGGGAGATGCCCTACGAACCTTGGAGGACTTGGTTCAAGATACGCTCCAGGAGAAGGGGAATTCGCAAGGCATTAAAGAAAATGCAGCGATCCGGATTCTCTCTCGGGCACGGTTCGCCATCGCTCAAGCCTGGGCCAAGCGCGGCATGCGCGACTTGGCCCGGGCTGCTTATGGACGCTTCCTCGAAGCACATCCTGAAGACGTACAGGCCGCCCAGGCAGCATTCAACATCGCCACCCTGCACCGGGAGCAAAAGCACGTGGAAGACGCTCGGGATGCCTACGAGGCCTTCCGCAAACGCCCACGCCTGGCAGCAGACCAAGGCGCCAGCGCTCTCCAAGCGGAGAAAAACCTGCACCAGGAAGCGCTTTTCTTAGAAGCCAACATGCGCGGAGCCCTCGATGATCACGACGGCGCCCGTGAGCTTTACTCGGAATACACCCGGCGCTATCCCTCTGGTCCCCGTTGGTCGGAGGCCCAAAGGGGCATCGTCAACAGCGTTTGGGCCAAGGGTGCCTCGGCGGCGAACAAGAAGGACTACACAACCGCACGCAGCACGTGGGGTGAATTCCTAGAGGGCTGGCCTTTAGATCCACGGGTAGCCGACGTGCATTTGGCCCTGGCTAATCTATTCGACACGGAAGCGCGGGAAGCCAAGAGTGCAGGAACAGACTTCAAACCCTCCTTGCTGAAAGCCATCGAAGCCTGGGGTGCGATTGCCCGTAGGCACCCCGATACCAACCAGGCGTCCCAAGCCCTGTTCCAACTGGCGGATGCTTTTGAGTTCCGCCTGGACGATATGCGCGCTGCCGTGGAAGGCTACCGCGCTTGTACCTATGGCTCTCATGCGGGCCGTGCCCAAGCGCGCCTCGCGGCCATGATCAGCCCACGACTGCGCCTGGAAACCGAACGCACCTGGCGCAGCAATGAAACCGCTCGGGTCAAGGTACACACGCGCAACCTGGAAGAGCTCGAAGTGCATGTGCACCCGCTCGATCTAGAAGCCTACTTTCGCAAGCACCTCTCGCATCAGCGCATCGAAGATCTCGATCTAGACCTGATTGCTCCGGATGATTCCTTCCAACTCAAGGTGACCGATTATGCAGAGTTCTCTCCCCTGACCCAGGAAATCGAGATCCAGGTGGAAGGGCCCGGAGTCTGGGCAGTGGTGGTCCAATCGGGCGATCAGCGGGCCGCGACTCTGCTGATTCGCAGCGACATCGAGGTCTTGGTCAAGAGTTCGCGCCGCGAAGCCTTTGTATTTGCCCAGGACATGCTGACCGACGAAGGGGCACCGGGCGTCAAGATTCTCCTAGCCCTTCCTGGCCAAGGGGAAGGGGGTGCGGCATTGTTACGGGAACTGGAAACCGGGGCCGATGGCACGGCTCGGGTTGCTTTGGAGGAGCTGCAGGACAGCGACGAGTTACAGATGTTTGCAGCCCGCGAGGGGCATGTGGCCTCGGATGGTTTGAGCCTACAGGGTCTCAAGATCTCAAGGGGCCTAGCCCAACGGGCAGTGGTGTTCACCGACCGAGCGGGCTACCGCCAGGATGAAACCGTCCATTGGCGCTCCATCGTGCGCGACGTACGGGGAGGCAGCTACATGTTCAACGAGGGGGAAGAGGTGCGCGTCGAGATGATCGACCCCGCCGGCCGACGCATGCGCCGGGCGGACTTGCCCCTGGGACCTTTCGGCACCATTGAGGGGACCTTCCCACTGCCTCTGCAGGCTCAACTTGGTAACTGGACTCTGCGGGTCACGACCCGGTCAGGAGCCTCCTACCAGTGCCGCTTTGCGGTCAACCGCTTCGAGTTGCGCAAGGTCGAATTGTTAGTGAAGGCCGATCACTCGGTGGTTTATCGCGGCGATGAGGTCACTCTGACTGCCAATGCCAATTGGTATTACGGCCAACCGGTCATCGGCCGAGAGGTAGTCTTTCGTTTACCCGACGGACGCGAGCAGCGTGAGCAAACCGACTCTGAGGGCCAGGCCCAACTGACCTACTCGACCCGGGACCATGCCAACGAAGGACAATTGACCTTCTCAGCCAGCATGCCCAGCGAAGGGGTAGATGCGCGGAATTCAGTCTTCCTTGCGATCCGCGCCTTCGGTTTGAACCTGGACGTACCCGAACACATCCGCCTTGCGGGAGAACCGGTCAGCATCGGCGTCCGGGCCACCGACCCCGCCGGTGAGCCTGTCGTCACGGAACTACATCTACTCGCCCTCTGGCAAGCACCCAAGGGATCACCCAAGTGGAATCCAGCCGAAGAAACCGTATCCGAAATTACCCTGACCACCGATAAGGACGGGCGCGGCCGTTGGGTTCTCAACCCTAAACAGGGCGGCACTTACACGATCCGCGCTCTGGCCACCGATAGATTCGGTAACCCCATCAGTGACGAAGAACAGTTCTACCTTTCCGGAGATGATGACCCCCTACGCTTGCGCATATTGACGGACCAGACCAAGTTCAACCAAGGCGAAACAGTCACGTTGGATGTAATCAACCGCACCGCAACGAATCTTGCCCTGGTGACCTTTGAGGGTGAGACCATTCTGGAACATCGCCTGGTACGCCTCACCGAAGAACGCAGCGGGCTGAGTTTTGAAACCAACGCCGGTCACTTCCCAAACATGCGAGTCGCCATTTGCATGATGGAACAGGGTGAGTTGCACCAGGCCCATGTGGATCTCAATATCGAACGCCAACTGAACATCACCCTCTCCCCCACTCAAGAAGTGGTGGCTCCTGGTGACGAAGCCGTAGTCGAAATCCTGGTCACAGACCAGCTGGGGAATCCTGCCCAGGCGGAAATTTCCCTAGCGGTGGTGGACGCCGCGCTCTTGCAGCTCTATCCGGACCGCACCCCGAATCTTCTGACCGCGTTCCATTCCGCAGCCAAGCGCAATGCTGGGCTCAAGACCACCAGTTCCTGCGCATTCAAGTACGAGGGACGCACCCAGACCATCGCAGAGGCCATCCTGCGGGAAGAAACCCGCAAAATCGCCCAAGGGAAGTGGCAAGAGGACCAAGGCTTACTGCTCGATTCTCTTGATGCACTGGGCTATGTGGGCGGCTTGGAAATGGGATCCCCAACGCAGACATTGGACGACAAACGCGACCGACGGAGGACAAGCGCTGGGCGAACCGCGCCTTCAGAAGAATTCCTCGAAGCTGAGTTCGATGCTGCCGGTTTCAATGATGTCATCGGAATCGGCGGTGGTGCTGGAGGCGCCTACGGGGGACGGTTTGGCGGGCGCCGAAGCCTCAAAGCAGGAGGCGGAAACGCGCGAAGCCCAGAAGCCGTCCTCGATGGGGACACCTTGTTCTGGAGCCCATCAGTCATCAGCGACGGCGACGGCACCGCGCAAGTGCGCTTCCGAATGCCACTACGCTCCACCCGCTGGATGTTGATCGCCCGTGGCGTAACGCCAGGCACTCTTCTGGGCGGAGCCAAGGCCGAGATCACCAGCCGCGCAGAATTCCAACTCGAGTTGCTCTTTCCCAGCGAACTGATGGCTGGAGACGAACCAAGTCCCTCCGTGCGCATCCACGACCTCGTGGGCCTCGGCGACGAATGCCGCCTAACCCTCACGGTAGAGACAGCCGAAG
>Ga0315334_10001584_pt1 | contig 14031 bp, 7 predicted proteins | sample M150034915metaG_FD_205555 | JGI IMG/M metagenome (GOLD analysis project Ga0315334, IMG submission 205555) | Ammonia-oxidizing marine archaeal communities from Monterey Bay, California, United States - M1 500m 34915 | ecosystem: Environmental > Aquatic > Marine > Intertidal zone | place: USA... | reverse complement strand
CATTTGATCGGCACTGATATTGCCATTGGGAAAATGACTGGCATTTTGACTCTCAATGCCATTGAGAAGTGTTGTCGAGCCACTGTGCCCAAGATTCAACCCGTGATCCAGATTGGAAAAGACGGTCATTTGTTTGCGATGCCTTTCCAGTGGTTGCAACAGTTGGGGCATCTTGTAACCACTGCCTGTTTCTTTGGGAAAGAAATGGGAGGGATACATGCCAAAAGCATTGGTGAAGATTACCATGCGTTTCGCGGGTCCAGCGGGTCCCGTGGGTCCAGCGGCAAAGGCGGTGGAATGCGGCGACATGGCTTCAAGCATGGGTAAAGCCAGTGAAACACCGGCACCATGGAGGAGCGTTCTTCTGTTAAGTGGCATGCGACGAGACATAAGTGATATTCCTTGTGATAATCAAAACAATCATCAGTCGTTTCATCAAGACATAATAGATTTCTTCCAACGCCCCTGATATTGGCCGGTGGTAATAGCCACACGCGACGCAGAACAGATCGGCGAGTTCACGTAGAAATTGGTTAATTTGATGCCCTCTTTGGCGAGTTGATCGATGTGAGGGGTTTTCATGAGCGGATTACCAAAGCAACTCGGATCTGCAAATCCCATGTTGTCGATAAAGATGACCACAATGTTCGGCTTATCGCTGTTTGGAACGGCCGCAGAAACAAACCTGCCGCCTGATGTGATTACGACAAGAAATAAAGTAATCCAAATGGTTTTTCTCATCATTAACACGCCTTATCTTTTCGTTGACATTTCACGTTCCAATTATACATTACCCAGGTAGCTGCGGGCCAATAAAGACCCCAACGATGGGCTGGGTCACGGTCCGAAACGTAGAGTCGGTCCGACGGGGGCGCGATAGCGGAAGTAGGATTCAGTAAGGTCTTCGAAGGCTGGAATGCTGGTTTTGTTTCTCTCGTTTCCGAGACGAATAAGCACGCTTCGCTGGACGTGAACGTCGGGATGGATGAGCGGAGGCAGGCCATCGAAAGCGGCTGGATCGTGAAATTGATCGCCATCGGCTGCTCTTGTCGACATGAGCAGGACGTAATCCGTGTTCTCTTTGAGCTTCACGGGTTCTTTTAATGGGAAATATCGGAACGAGTTCTGCAGATCACCGACTTCACCAGCTGCGATCGCAAGTCGGGCAATCTCGACTGCTTTGTTCGAATCCAGTCGGAGCAGTCGCATGACGTGCGAGGCTTCGATCCGCCGTCGGTTCTTCTGCGTTACGAATTTGGAAGGCTGATCGTTTTCATTGTCGCGTGGGACAGCACGGGCGGCTCGAATCGGACTGTCTTTGTCATGGTCGTCCCACATGCCCAGGTGCGTGACCTGTTTTGCGCCACTCCCCTTGCGCAACTGAAATTCGAACCCGATTTCGCCGGTGACGTCGTTTCGCAGATTGTGCCAGCCAGGATGCACGAACAGTTCTGGGCCGGCCGGCAGATTCAAATTCCTGGCGTAACCACGGTTGTGAATCTCCAGGAGTGTTGTTGCCAATTGAGCTGCAACACCATGGGACGGCTCGTCAGACCTGTTGCCGTCCTCATAGAGGTTGCGAGTCAAGTCATAGAGAACGGTCGGAATGGAAGCACCTCGCGATCCTTTTGAAGTCCAGGGCATTGCCAGGCCGCCATCGACGATGAGCTTATGCAGCCCCTGCCGGATTGCCAGGGCGTCGTTGAGATAGGGGGGCCCCAGGTGGCAGAAGAAGACTCGCGGACGCGTGTCTGGCGCCTTGTGAGCGTCCTGCCAGTACGCGAATACGTCGTGGCTGTCCTGTGCTTCGTCGGGAGCCAGAGAGTGTCCGACAATATGGGCGAGCGTCGCATAGAGATCGGTCAACGTCACAATCGAGCGATTCAATATTCCGCCTTCAAGAATTGCGGGCCATGAAACCATCAAGGGAACTCGAATGCCGCCTTCCCATAGTTTTGCCTTCTTGCCACGCAAACCACCACTCTCTTGATTGTGGCCGAGATTGTCTCCGACATTCGGACCGTTGTCGCTGGTGAAGATGACGAGCGTGTTTTCAATCAATCGATGTCCCGGCCAGCGAGGGTCGTCGGTCGTTTTGAGGCTCTCGATAAGCTTGCCAAAGGCAACGTCATTCTCGAGGACCATGTCCTCCCGGTCGCCCGCAGCGATGTTGTCGGAGTAGCGGCTTTGCCCCTTGATGGGCGTTCCTCCGATTTCATCAGGAACGGCATAGTCTCCACCCGGGTTGGTTTGAAGATGATTGGCACAGGGCACATAGTAGAGGAAGAACGGCTCATCTTCCTTTTGTGATTGGCGAGTGATGAATGCCTGAGCCTCTTGCAAGAAAAGAGGCCCAAGGTCTCCCAAGTCCCAGTCGGGTGCAGCGAGGATGCGCCCTTCACGTTTCTTCATGCCGATCAACTTCATGCGAGAGCGATCGGTGAAGGCGAAGCGGTCGTTTCGAATTAGAATGCGCGGCTCAGTGTCGAGCGGGTCTTCGGTATTGCCCGGCACGCCGAAGTATTCGTCGAAGCCGTGATGAGTTGGCCCGTCGAGCAGTGGTTTCGTGAAGTCCACATCGTGAAAGTAGAAATCGTCGGCAGGATTGCCATCACCGTCGTCGAAAGACATGCCGACGTGGTACTTGCCAATTCCGGCTGTGCGGTAACTATTCGCCTGCAGCATTTCGGGCAGCGTCGTTAGCGCCTGCTGAATCATGGGAGTATTGGGGCCGTGAGGCAGCCAGCCCTGATACTTTAGGTATGACCGATGAGCAAATCGCCCGGTCAACAGCGAATAACGGGTTGCACTGCACATCGAGGCCGGCGCGTAACCGTCCGTAAACACCATCGCTGATCGGGCAAACCTCTCGAGATTCGGAGTTCGAAGCGTACGTTCGATCGGCGGTGCATTAGGACTCAGCCGTACTCCAAGATAAGCGCTCGTGTCGCCGATCCCCATGTCGTCCGCCATCATGATGATGATGTTCGGCTTCGAAGGGCGTTCGGCTGCCTGAAGCTGACTAACAAGGCATGTGGCTAGTACAGCCGATACAACCAGCGTCGAGATCCATTTGGTCATAAGAATTCTGTCGTACAAGGTGTGCATGGAGGATAACTTTCGTCTCGCGCCAGGATGATTCTTCATCGGCCCTTCCCAAATCAGGGAAGACGAACCGTCAGTGGCTGGTTCAGTCGATCCGACTCGGCGACACGTTTGTTATCGATCCAAACGTAGAGCTTGCTCTGATTCCCAGCCCGGTCGGTGTCCCAGTCCTTCTTCCAAATGATGTCGACGTCGTGTCCGTGATACCGTAAGTCGCCGAGATAGAAGTACTCCCATTTATCGCCAGGTAACAGCGGGTGAAGGGTGAACTCCTTGCTGTGGCTCGATTGGAAGCCAAGCAAATCCTCGATCAGCATGTCCGGGAACGTGGAGTGGAAGTAGTCCTGAACAGCACCAAACGCCTTCCCCATGGCCGGCTTACTCTGAACAACATCACCGCCGCCCGGCATACTGTAACCGCCAGTTCGTGGCATGTACCATTCTCCGATGGATCGTCGTCGGCCGTGCAACTCGACATACTGATTCATGTGGTGATAAAGGAGCTGGCGGTCGGCGTCGCTGATATCCGAACGAGTTTGTTTGTAGTGGCGCAGGAAATTTGCGTACGCCTTGTAGACCACCGAATTCTGGAACGGCCATCCGCGCCCATTCCATCCGTAGGACATTTCATTGAAGAAGTCGTGACGATACTCGGCCGTGGACATACCGAAAGGCTGCTTGAATCCCAGTTCGTCATCGAACTGCTTCCAAGCGACGTCGTACTTGGCGTCTTCCTGCGGCACCATATTGAAGTACCAGGGCGTGTAGCCCACGGATTCACGGATGATGCTCAGCTTTTCGCCGACACCGCCCGTGTACAGGTTGTCGCCAGCGAGTCGGGTGTAGAAGAATGGATCCGCAATCGCGCCTCTTTTCTCGTAAAATAGATACTCATCCCTATTCGATGGTGTATGCCAGAGCGCATCAATGACCTTCTGCTGAAGCTGCGTTGCCTTTTGTGAGTATTGATTGGCGCTGGAACGATCAGCCTCGCTGTTGCTTTCCGCCGCTTTCAATGCGTAGAGATCCCCAAGTGCCCGGTAGTTGCCGTACATGTAGCAGTTCAAAGATGGACGAACGGTGAAGATATTTGGATAGCTCTTGGGGGCCTTACTTTTCCTGTTACCTTCCTTGTCGATATACCAGTCGTGGTTTCCTCCGAATGGCTGCGGCACGGTGGTGTAGTTCTTCAGATCGTAAGCCTGCGGGTACACCAGCGGATTGCTTTTTAGTCCTTCCTCGAACGCCCTGGCCCATCCTTTTCCGTCGGTGAAGTATCTGCGCCAGCGCTCCTGTCCCGCGTTTGGCTCTTCGCGATCGATCTCTGCCGTGTAGCCAGAGAATGCCCCCTGAGAGGCGATCAGACCGAGGGTGGTGGAGATCGTAAACTCATTAGCATCGTACATATCGAGGCACTTATAGAGTCCGTTGGTCTTCAATCCCGGAGCGTTGACTCCGAATATCGTGTCCCAGGTTCGCTGGTGTTTTTCCATCGCCGGCAGGAGTCGATCTCTCCACTGGGCATCAGGGTGAACTTTCAGCATCGCCTCGGAAGCATTGACCATCCAGCTGGTGTAGTGATGGCTCTGAGGTCTCGGCAGAGTCGACAGCCATGTATTGTTCTGGTGCTGCATCTTGTGGGATGCTGGTCCAGCCATCCAGTATTCCGCATACGACTTCAAATACTTCGAATCACGCATCCATCGGAGATCGTAGAACTGATGACCGGCCGGCGCGGGGATAGCCCCGCTGTTCGATGACCAACCGGGGAATCCAGGGAACTCAGTGAACACATAAAAATCCTGGCCATCCTCCTGCCATTCCTTGAGGTGCTTGGTAATCATCCACCAGCGATAGTTGAAGACCTCCGTGAAATCTTCATCCGAGCACAGGAACTTCGGAACATTTTTCTGCAGGAACTCGCCGTTGTTGTGCTTCTCCAGCCAGCCGTCGAATTCGGACCGATTTCCGTTCAGGTGCGAATAGCCGTTGAACTCCTCGACGTCCAGCGCCAACGTGACTTGCGCCTTACCCTTGATCCGCTTCAGTTCCAGATCCGGATCGGCAAACACCGTCTCTACGTCGGATGGGATCACGCCGTTGATTTTGTAGCTCAGTATTCCGCCGGAAAGCTCGTCGTGCAGTTTTACTTCGATTTTCAACTTGTCTGTCGTGATCGGCTCATCCAGTTTGACAAAGTTGTATTGGTCCCTCTCTACCGTGTACTTGGCTTGTTTCGTATTCGCGACCTGCCAGCGATTGTCTCGCCAATAGAATAAGTTCCAGGATTGCGGCAGGGCTTCCTTGCGGTCGTTTTTCCTGTAAGCGGCTGCTTGTGCCTCGTCAAACCAATACACTCCGAAGTTTTCGATCTGCTTCGCTTCTGGGAATTCGAACTGAACCCATTCGGTACTCCCTTTACTTGGATGAAAACTAAGGCGATCGATTCGGTAGTCCGATGAGGAAGACGGCTCGTTTGCGTCGGTCAGGGCGCCAGTATCGGCTTCCTTCACGGACGCCGTGATCTTGGGTTCCGCTCTTCTTTCCGGGAAGGGAGTGACATGAACGCGGCGCGCGAATTTGTGCCACTCATCCGACAGCTCTTTAACGACTTGCGGGTGCTCGTCCGCCACATTGGCCGTCTCACTGCGATCATTGGCCAGGTCATACAACTCCCATGTGATATTATTCGCCCGGTCGTTATCGGTAACAATCTTCCAATTACCTTTACGCACGGCAGAGTGCGTCTCATGCTGCCAGAAAAGCAATCTTTCCTGCGAATCCTTGTTCGGGTCCTGCATGTACGGAAGCATGCTGACGCCCTCAAGTGGAGTGCGAACCTTGCCTTTGAACACTGAGGGATACTCGGCGCCGGCCACTTCAAGCAAGGTCGGCATCACGTCCATGAAGTGAAAGTACTGCTTGTTGACGATCTTGCCCTCGGCGGTGATGCCGTTCGGCCAATGCGCGATCAATGGAGTCGAAATGCCGCCTTCATGGACAAACTTCTTGAACTTCCGGAAGGGCGTATTCGAGTAGCTTGCCCAGCACTGTCCCTGTGATGTGGCCCAACCGCTTGCTTTCTTCCACTGATCGTAGTTCGACTTCTTGTAGCCAACGCCACCGACTTTGTCATTGTGCGGCCACTGTCCAGATTCCTTCACGCCACCAGGGATGTACTTCCCGTTCTCAAAGCGTGCTTCGGTGTGGTCATACTTGCCGCCTTCGAAGTGGGTCCCGAAGCGGCCCATCTCCCCAGAGCAGCCGTTGTCGGACATGAACAGAATCAGGGTGTCATCGTAGACCCCTTCGGATTTGAGCTTGTCAGTCAAACGGCCGATGTTTTCGTCCAAGTTGTCAATCTGTGCGTTGTAAATGGCTCGCCGAAATAGCACTTCCTTCTTGATGTTCTCGGGCAAGTCGTTCCACTTCGGCAGGGCATTGTGCTCGAATCCAGTCTGAAGACCGGGCATGATCTTCTTGTTGTTAAAGTAGCTTACCTCGGGCAACTTTTGGTCGGCCGCGACCAGTCCCAAGGCCTTCTGACGCGCAAGCTTCTTTTCACGCATCTCATCCCATCCTCTGCCGTACTCGGCAATCCAAGACGGGTCATCGAATTTCGCTTCGTACTTTGCGATCGTCTTGTCGGGCGCTTCCAGCGGGAAGTGTGGAACGTTGTAAGCCAGATACAAGAAGAAAGGCTGGTCACCCTGCTTGAGGGCGTCGTCGACATACTCCATCGCGACATCGGTGAAATACTCCGTCGTGTAGAAGTCCTTTTCGGGGTGATACGGATTTTTCAGATTCCTATTGTTGTTGTCGCCTGGGATGACGATCTTCCCGTCTTGATAGACGCCACAGCCTTTCAGGACTTTCCAGTAACTATCGATATGGGTCCGGACAACCGTCGACCTGTCAAAGCCACGGTTTTCCGGCAACGAGTGCGAAGGGGGATTCCTGTGGGCGGCAACGTGCCACTTTCCGGAGACGCAGGTTGTGTAACCCGCCTTCTTCAATGCTTCGCCAAGCGTCACACACTTCTCATTCAACGTTCCCTCATAGCCCTCACCCCAATCGGCATAGGTCATGAATCCGATACCGGCTTGATGCTGGTAAAGGCCGGTTAGTAGGCTGGCGCGCGAGGGGCAGCAGCGCGCGGTGTTGTAGAACTGGCTGAAGCGAACGCCCCCATCGGCGAGCCGATCAAGCTGAGGAGTCTCGATTTCACTGCCATAGCAGCCGAGATCAGAATAGCCCAGGTCATCGACAAGAATGACCACGATATTGGGCCGCTGTGATTCTACTTGCGCAAATGCGCTCGTGCCGAGACGCGCGCAAACCATGAACGCAAGCAGGCAAAATCTGAATACCGTTTTTTGATTCTTGAACATGCTTAGAGTCGGGTGTTTCGTTTCTGTAGGTGAACTGAGTGGTCTGCTGGATTAATTATCCGCAGTGACAAGGTTGCCTTGCTTGTCCATCCCCAGGTGTTTGATGGCCTTCTATTGGTCTTGGGCATACCAAGATGTTTCCTGCATGTGGTCTGAAACTTCCGTCTGCATTGAATCCAACTGGGTTCACTCGTTGACCAAACCCTGTTCGCTCAGGTCATAGCTTCCCTTCTTCGACCAAGGCTTGTAATCGGGTTGCCGACTCTCTGCGTCTCGCTCCGTCGCATCCCCCTTATCTCCCTGCTGCTTCATCCAGGCATCGAGCTTCGCAGAAAGCCCTCGATCGTCGGCTTGGCCGAACTGATTGTTCAGACACCAGGGATCCGTTTTGAGATCATACAATTCCTCTGCAGCCCGCTGCTGATAAGCCTTCACACGTTCCCGCGCAAATTGAGTCTCCACTCTTTTCCAGGAACGAAAGATGCCATCCTTTTTCGTGATCGAATTCTGAAACATTTCATCCGAATGCAGGTTTCGAATGTACAGCCACTCTCCATCCGTCGCCGCTCGCGTCGCAAAGGCTTCTGATCCGTTGTAGATGCCGCGAGTAGTGTGCGTCGCAAACACTACGTCGTGATGGTGTTCTGCCTTGCTCGCCAAGACACCTGCGAATGAAGCACCATCGAGATCCAGTGGCTCCGGTGCACCTCCCGCCAATTCTATCCAAGTCGGCACCACATCGACGTAGCTAACTAAGGCCGCCGACTCCGACGCGGCTTCGACCACTCCCGGCCAGCGCAGCACCGCAGCTGCGTGAATTCCGGTATCGTAACAAGTCCATTTTCCGAAAGGTAATTGTGACCCCTGCTCACTCAACCAGAGAAAAGCGGTGTTCTCCGTCTGCTCCAATTCCTTCAACATTTCCATCACCTGCTTCACCTGGTCGTCCATGTATGTGATCTCAGCGTAGTATCTCGACAAGCCTTCACGCGTCTCCGGCGTATCCACCAGATACGGCGGAACTGTCAGATCTTTCGGAGGGTAGGCCGACGCATCGCCTCGATTCCACGGGGTATGAGGCTGATTGGAGGCCACCACCAGACACCAGGGCTGATCCGCGTCCCGCGCCATGAACTCACGAGCCGCTGCCAAGGGCAAATCCTCGCCATCCGGCGTCTTGCCACTGTCGCCATGACTGCCTCCCAGGTATTCAAAGGGAAAGGCCTCCGCGGGCGCTTCATGCCGCTTTCCCACGATGGCGACCCGGTATCCAAGCGGCTTCAGATAGTGTGGAATCGACTTCACACCTGCATACACCCGACTGTGATTCGGATGGGCTCCGTTGCGAATCGGATATAATCCCGTGTAGAGACTTTGACGCAACGGCGAGCAGGTCGGCGCCGAATCGTAGCAGCGCGTGAATTTCAGACCTTCTCTCGCCAACTGATCAATCGCGGGTGTTTTCACATCCGGATTTCCATAGCACCCGAGATCCGTATAGGTCATATCATCTGCCAGGAAAAGCAGCAGGTTGGGCTTCTCAGCCGCGCAGACGGAAGCAACAAGACTACTCAACAGAAACGGAAAAACTCGAATCATCATTGTTAGGAACCTGCTTCCTGCATGAGGCGCTTGAGCGGCCGTTGAACGGATCGGAGAGCGAAAAAAGGGGCGAGTTGTGTGCTTGTCTGAATTACGGATCCGGCGTGATGAGGTTTCCTTGCTTGTCCACTCCGAGTCTTTTCACGACTTCGTCTTTTCTCGTTCTGCTCCAGGATGGATTCTTCATCTGATCTTTGCAGACGGCTGTCTTTGCCGCATGTTCGCGTTTCGCCGCTTGTAAGCCTGCTTCCAGCTTGGCACGCTGCTTTGCGAAGTCCAGTGGATTCTTCTGCTTGAGGGACTCAAGGTCTCGCCCAAATCGTTCCTCTTTCTTCCGCAGTGATTCGCGGAGCCACTCGAAGTAGGCTGCGTAGACGTCCGACATGCTGCCGCCGTCAACCTCCTTAACGTACTGACTGAGAATCATATCCATCTCCTTTACTTTCTCCGGCAGTCGTTGGGCGAGGTCCTGCCGCTCGGCATAGTCGGTTGCCACGTTGAACAGTTTCAATTCTCCGGAATTCAGGTGCCGCATCAGCTTGAAATCTCCGATACGAATCACGCTCACTGGTGGGTGGAAGTGGCATGAGTAATGGAAGATCAATCCGGGAGCGCCGCGACGAACGCTGCCGGCATTGCCTCGTTCGATAACTTCACGCAGACTCCCGCCATCCACACCTGGAGGAAGCGGCGAGACACTTTTCGACAAATCGTGCAATGTTGGCAGCAGATCCCATTGTACGACTGGGATGTCACATTGCGATCCGGGTTCGATTCCAGGTCCGGATATCACGAACGGAACACGCATCCCACCTTCGAACGTCGACCCTTTTCTCTCCCGCAGCGGGCCGTTAAATCGATTGCCCGTGTCGTCGCGACGACTGAAGTCGCCACCATTGTCGGACGTGAAGATGACATAAGTGTTGTCGTCTGCTTTGGATTCCTTGAGCGCGTCGAGAATGGCCCCGAGACTTGCGTCGGTCTCTTCGACCATCGCCGCGTATCGCCATTCGGCGTAGCGTTCCTTGAACTCTTGATCCGCTGGGCCGATGTCTGGATTTCCGGCAGCGACCCACCGCCGTCGGCAACGCTCGATCGCTTCCGGGGTTGCCTGGTGGGGAACGTGCACGGCGTAGTGCGAAACCATCAGATAAAACGGTCGCTTTCCAGCGTTCTTCTTCACAAACTCAACGGACCGTCGCGTCAGATCGACAATCCGCTTTGGATTGTCATTCGGAATCCGAATCTTTTGTTTCACGTCAATGAACGAACCCTGACCATTCCCGTTCGCCCCCTGGTCAAACTCGTCGTTAAAGTCGTAACCCGCGTGATCCATGCGGCGGACATTCATCCCCTTGCCGAAATGAGCCGTCACGTAGTTTTTGTCGGCGGCTTTGAGCACGGCAGCCATCGAGACTTCATCGTCCCATCCCTGCCGTGATCGCTGTTTCTTTGCGAGCACATCGAAAACGTTTCGGTACTGCAATCTGGCTGACGTCTTTCCAAACTGAATGCTGATTCGGGACCCGGTGCACGTTGGCGTTGGCGCGTAACCGTTGCTAAACCGCATTCCCTGCTGGGCGAGTCGCTCCAGTGCCGGAGTCTGATAGAAATCGCTCGCCGAAAGCGGTTCATCATCCATCATGCGAACCGATGTGTCTGCCCAGCCAAGGTCGTCCACATAGAAGATGACAAAGTTCGGGCTTGTCGCTGCTTCGTCTGCTCTTGTGATGCCAGCGAGAGACAAACAGCACAGCACAGCGATCGCGGATTGAATGTAACAACGCAACATGATCATGAACCTTGCTTGATGGATTGTCATGGTGTGAGACGGCCTTGCCTTCATTCTTTCTCGAACTCCGCCATCATGATGATGATGTTTGGCTTCGAAGGTCGCTCACCAGCCCGAAGCTGACTGACAAAGCATGTCCCTAGCACAGCCGATAAAACCAGCGTCGGAATCCACGTGGACAGAGGACATCTGTCGTTCATGGAGGACGCTTTCTGTCTTCGAACCATGCCTTTTCTCAGCTGAATACTCATGCGATACACTCTGCGATTGGCTTCACGTGTTCAACTCCGACCAGTTTTTGATTCAAACCGCTGTAAAAATAGGAGAGTCTATTCGGGTCGAGCCCCAGTTGGTGCAACACCGTTGCGTGCAAGTTCTTCACATGAAAGGGCTTGTCGACCGCCGCGGAGCCAATTTCATCAGTCGTGCCGACACTGACCCCACCTTTAATTCCTCCGCCAGCCATCCACATGGTGAAGCCGTACGAATTGTGATCACGACCACTTCCTTTCGTGTATTCGGCTGTCGGCTGACGTCCAAACTCACCGCCCCAGATCACCAGGGTTTCATCGAGCATGCCTCTGTCTTTCAGATCCTTCAGCAAACCGGCAATCGGTTTGTCTGTCGCTCCCGCATGATGGTTGTGGTTCTTTTCCAAATCTCCATGAGCGTCCCAATTGTCGTCGTTGTGTGCTCCGCCAGAATAGACCTGGATAAAGCGAACACCTCTTTCAACCAGTCGACGGGCGAGAAGGCAACGTTTGCCGAAATCCTGCGTAGCGGGATCGTCCATGCCGTACAGCTTTCCGGTGTGCTCGGTTTCTTTGTCGAGCTCCACAGCTTCCGAAGCTGTTGTCTGCATGCCGTAGGCTAGTTCGTAGCTAGCAATTCTTGCGTCGAGATCGGCGCTGCCGGTTCGAGTTGAAGCGTGACGCTTGTTTGCTCGTTGAATGGAGTTGATCACTTCTCGCTGAATGCCGCCACGCATGTGTGCCGGGGGAACAAGATCGAGAACCGGCGCACCTTCGGTCTTAAAATGAGTGCCTTGGTAGCTCGCAGGCATATAGCCGCTCGACCAATTCTTTGCGCCATTAATCGGACCAGCGGTCTTGTCCAGCATCACTACGTAGCCCGGCAGGTTTTGATTGACCGTGCCAAGCCCATAGGTTGCCCATGATCCCAGGGAAGGACTTCCGCTGAGGACCTTGCCTGAATTCATCATGAACATCGCTGAACCATGGATCGGGGAGTCCGCGGTCATCGAATGAATAAAAGCAATATCATCAACATGTTTTGCCACATTCGGAAATAAAGAACTCACCCACTTTCCACACTCCCCATATTGTTGAAATTTCCAGCGTGGCTCAACAACTCGGCCGCGGTTTCTCTTTCCGCCACGACCGAACGTTTTCACGGTAATCGTTTTGCCGTCCATTCCAATCATCTGCGGTTTGTAGTCAAAAGTGTCGATGTGACTCGGTCCGCCATACATGAACAAAAAGATGACTGACTTTGCCTTTGGTTGATGATGTGGTTTCCTGGGCGAAAGCGGGTTAATGAATTCAGTCTTGCCATCTGCACCAACGGCTTGATTGTCGAGAAAACCGTCGGCGGTCAGCATCGAAGCTAATGCGGCAGACCCGAATCCGGCTCCGGTTTGCCACAGGAATTCGCGTCGAGTTCGTCGACAAAAAGCGTCTCGTCTATTCGGCATAGGTTTATCTCTTACTTCCGCCAGTCGATCTCTCAAGAGACCGAGATTGGTAAATAACAATTGTTGTGTTCGCGAAGTATTCCGGCTCCCGTCAATCAAGCGGGTGATCAATCGACGAAAATAAATTCATTCCAGTTCAACATCGATAGAAAAGCCAATTGGAGAGACTCTTCTGGCGACTTCTTGTAAGCAGTCTCAAGCTTCCTCATTAAGTCCACCATATCTTCAATTTCTTGCGGAGTTGCGTTTCTCGCGTAAATTTGTTTGACCGCAGCAGCCAGTTGTTGTTGCGCGCCACCACCGATCTCATTATTGATTTTCGTGGCGAGACGCTTTGCCTGAGTATGAACGAACTCACTATTCAACAAAGACAGCGCCTGGGCTGGCTGCAACGTTGTAAAACGAGCTTCACAGGAATGGTCTGTGTCGGGAAAATCAAAAACGGACAACATCGGAGTCAGCAACGAACGTTTTACATGGATGTAAATGCTACGCCTGTTTCTTTCCTCTTCACTGGAGGTGCCCCATCCCTTCCCGGGTACCGATTGACGAGCAAGAACTTCTTGAGGGAGTTTTTCATAAAAGCTCGCTCCGTATAGTTTTGGATTTAGTGAACCGTTCACGGCTAACAGCGAATCGCGAACTTCTTCGGCGCTGAGCCGCCTCACGTCAAATCGCCAGAATAAATCGTTATCAGGGTCTTTCGCGAAACCTGCTTCGTTCATGGATGACGACATTTGATACGCCTGGCTCGTCATAATTATTTTGTGCAGAGTTTTCAATTTCCAACCGTTCTGCGCGAACTGAGCCGCTAGATAGTCGAGAAGCTCTGGATGCGTGGGCGGAGAACCAAGTTGGCCAAAGTTATTGCTCGAGCGAACAATGCCTCGTCCAAAATGAAACTGCCATACTCGATTGACCATGACGCGTGCAGTCATGCGATTTTCCGGCGATGTGATCCAGGCTGCGAGAACTTTGCGCCGCCCTGCCGTTTTTGCATCGGTTTTCGGCCGCGGGATTGTCGGTGGTTCAGACTGAAACAGCTCAGGGAAACCCGGGCTCACTTCGTCTCCAGGAACATGCGGGTTGCCACGAAAGAATATGTGAGTAACAGGTGGATTCGGATTCGATCGGGCCACACAGAGAACGGTTTCGCGGTCCGGGAACTCCTTGGTGGATTTTCGATTCGCGTTTATCTTCCTTGTCAGTGATAGTCGCTGCTTCCAGTCTTCATCAGACAGATAGTCCTTGAGCTTTTCCCGTAGAATTTGTTTTCGCTGACGTCCCTCGGTTTTTCGTTGATCTTCAGCAGACATTTTCACGATTCCTCGCCGCTCAACGACGCGCAATTCAGTAGTCCATTCGTTGACTTCCTGGTTTAGCCTAGTGAAAGTTTCGCGAATATCTGGCGGAGAAACGTCGTAACT
>Ga0315334_10001583_pt1 | contig 14033 bp, 11 predicted proteins | sample M150034915metaG_FD_205555 | JGI IMG/M metagenome (GOLD analysis project Ga0315334, IMG submission 205555) | Ammonia-oxidizing marine archaeal communities from Monterey Bay, California, United States - M1 500m 34915 | ecosystem: Environmental > Aquatic > Marine > Intertidal zone | place: USA... | reverse complement strand
GGTGCAGTGCCTGGTTGCTGGGGAATGGGTAGCGCGCCTTCGGGGACCATCGCCTGCCGGAGGTTGTTTTGCGGCATCTCTCGTCCTCGACTTTTGAACATCGTCCGAATGCGTTCGGCAATCGTTTCGTCGAGCACAAGTTCGGATCCGACCAAGCCAGCAAGCACCTCTCTAGTTATGTCGTCCTGAGTCGGGCCAAGGCCTCCGCACATGATGACCGCGTCGCTGCGTTCTAGCCCAACACGGACGGCGCTTTCGATCCGACTCCAGTTGTCACCAACTTTGGTCTGGTAATGACTATCGATGCCTGCCAGTGCTAGCTGTTCTCCGATCCATGAGGAATTGGTATCCACAATTTGTCCGAGCAACAACTCGGTACCAACAGCAATAACCTCGCACTTCATGCCATGACCCTATTGCGCCTCAACGCGCGTCGTGCGAGGTTGAGCGCTTTCAGAGATCTCCATGTTGTTGGGTCCGTGACAGCTTCCTAGCTCCGAGCAGGTAGGTGATACCGGTCTGGACGGTGAGTACCAGAGCCAACCACAACATGATGGTTGCAACCCAATGTGCAGAATGCGCGATTGGGGGGATCACTGCGAAACCGATTGCCCAGAGCTGAACGAACGTTTTCCACTTTGCGACCCGAGTTGCTGGAACGCTGATCCCTCTACGCCCTGCATGCGATCGGTACGCGCTGATCGCTAGCTCTCGAGACGCGATAAGGGCGACTGGAGCCCAGTGGAATTGCCCGTTAGCTACTAGAGCGAACATTCCTCCAAGAACGAGAACCTTGTCGGCCAGAGGGTCCAAAAAAGCGCCGGAACGCGTGATGCCTTGCCTACGAGCCAACCAGCCATCCACGAAATCCGACATACCGATAACGAAACCAACACCGAAGGTGGCCCAGGCCGGGTCACGCGTCGCGACAAGCAACACAAAAACTGGTGTAGCGAGAATACGAGCCACCGTTACGAAGTTCGCCGGGGTTGCCAGCGCGGTAGGTCCATATGTCGGGAAGTCGTCGTCGCTGGATTCCTTCATTGGTCAATTTCCGCTAATTCGGCCTCGACATCAAGACCATCGGACCGCGTCACAAGCACATTGTAAATACCCGCTGCTTGCAGGGCTTGGGGAACCTTAACGACACCGTCAATCTCAGGAGCTTCTCGGTGGGATCGGCCTACACCGGGCCTATCCACCAGAACTTCAATAACCGACCCCACGAGTTGGTCGCGTCGGGTAGCCGTAACCGTGTCTTGTAGCTCACTCAGTTCGGTATGGCGTTCCGCCATCAACTCCGTGGGCACTTCGTTAGGCAAGCCCGCCGCGTAGGTGCCATTTTCACGGGAATAAGTAAACAGGCCACACCAATCCAGCTGGGCTTCATGCATCCAAGCTAGGAGTTCTGCCTGATCATCTTCGGTTTCTCCGGGATACCCGACGATAAAATTTGATCGGAATGTCGCGTCGGGTGAGGCGCGGCGAATTTCAGCGATGCGGTTTAAGAATCTTTCGCCGTCCCCCCACCTTCGCATCCTCCGCAGGTGCGTTCTAGCTACGTGTTGCATCGACAGATCGAAATATGGCACCCCTGTAGATAAGACGGCCTCCACTAGTTCATCGGTCAGATCAGATGGGTAGAGATAGAGCAGTCGAACTCGGTCGACTCGTTTCGCCACAGCATTTACAAGCGAGACGATTGAGCCGCGACGACCGTGGTCCGACCCAAAGCTGGCGAGGTCTTGGGCAACCAACACAATTTCGCGAGCCCCAAGTTCGTCAATTTCTCGCAGTATTGAATCAACCTCGCGACTGTTTTGCGGTCCTCGGAAAGAGGGTATGGAGCAAAAGCCGCAGCTGCGGTCGCAACCTTCCGCAATCTTGACGTAAGCCCACGGAAGATCGGATGCGGGACGTCGCAGGTTAAGTAAGTCGAATTTAGGGACTGGAGCTTCTGCAATGACACTAAGACCTTGAGGTTTTCGAGTGAAATTAACAGGTACTCCAAATCCAGCAACGCGGTCAACCTCAGGGAGGGCCTCAGCCAATTCATCGCCGTAGCGTTCAGCCATACAACCCGTCACCACGATGCGAGCTCCCGGCATCCGTTCTTGCTCTAAGGCGAGAACTGCGCTTATGGACTCTTCTCTCGCCTCTTCAATGAACGCGCAGGTGTTTACGACCACAAGGTCGGCAGAAGCAACGTCGTCGGTTGGAACCAGACCGTCATCGAGAAGGGTGCCTGCGATTTTGTCCGAATCAACCTGATTCTTGGGACACCCCAAGGTATGAAGATGAAAGTGTTGCTGAGGCTCCGACATCGTGATCCCAGGGTACGTCCGCGAACGCTAGCCAGCGATCCCGAATGCGCCAGTATCATTGCCTTATGGCTGTCGCCAACTCTGCGGTCAATCAGACATCGGCCAAGGAACGCACTCAATTCGTCATTGAAGGTATGACCTGCACCGCGTGCGCGGCTCGGATTGAAACCGCGTTGTCGGATGTGGAAGGCGTACTGGACGCTCGAGTGAACTTCACCACCGCTACCTCGCTCGTCTGGCATAACGAAACGGTAGATCGGGCTGCGATGCGTGAATTAGTCGCAAGTCTGGGCTTTCGAGCCGTGGAAAATGGAAACCGCGCAGAGATCCAGGCGATGACGGAGGCGACTCTTGCGCGGCGGACGATCCCAGCCCTAGGCATCGCTTTCGTTGCTATGGCCACCATGTTTGTGGGGTTCCCTGGCAGTGACTGGGTTATCGCTGCGCTTTCAACTGTCAGCGTTTGGTGGGCTGGATGGACCTTCCACCACTCCGCTCGCCTTCAAATCTTGCAACGTTCCCTTGCAATGGACACCCTGGTGTCACTCGGAACGCTCGCAGCTTGGTCATGGTCAGTTGTGGTGTTGGTGTCGGGCGCGGATCGCACCCTTCACTTTGAGGGAGCCACAGCGATAGTGGCCTTCGTGTTGCTCGGCAAATGGTGGGAAGCCAGAGCGATGCGGACTTCAGGTGATTCGTTGCGCGCTCTCGCGGATATTGCTCCAAGCAACGTACATCTAGGCGATGGCCGCGTGCTCCCTGTCGAGGATCTGGAGGTGGGAATGAAATTTATTGTCGCCCCCGGAGAGCGCGTCGCCACCGATGGTCGAGTCATCGAAGGGATATCAGAGGTAGACGCATCTCAAACGAGTGGGGAGTCCTCCCTAGTGGAAGTAGCTCCCGGCGCGAAGGTTGCTGGCGGGGTTCTCAACGGCGCTGGGGCTTTAGTGGTTGAGGCGACCGCTGTAGGTGAAGATACCGAGATAGCCCGAGTGGCGAGACTAGTGGAGGATGCTCAAGCTGGTCAGGCTCCCATCCAACGTCTCGCTGATCGCGTTGCGTCAATCTTCGTGCCCATGGTGGTAGTTCTCGCCGCCGGCACATTGGTGGTTCGCCTGATACTTAGCCACGAGTTGAGTGACGCTCTAACAGCCGCTATAGCCGTGTTGATTGTCTCTTGCCCATGCTCTCTTGGCTTGGCGACTCCTCTCGCAGTGCTCGTGGGAACTGGCCGCGCCGCCCAGCTGGGAGTAATCGTCGCTGGAGCTCACGTCTTGGACTCCACTCGTAGCGTTGACACCGTGGTTTTTGACAAAACAGGCACACTTACCCGAGGAAAGCCCACCGTGGTCAAAGTAACCGCCCTGGACAACAACAGTGACTTTCTTCTGTCGCTTGCGGGGTCTCTCGAGTCAAGGTCGGAGCACCCCATAGCACGGGCATTCTCGCAGTTTTCTGATGAAACCGCTTCTGTCGGCGACTTCCTCAATCACCCCGGCCAAGGAATCACCGGCACGGTCGACGGGGTGGAAATGAGGGTCGGGAAGAGAACACTCTTCGAAGAGGTTCCGGCCAGTCTCCAAGAGCGCGACGTCTCGGGCACCCAGATTTTCCTGGGTCGCGGACCCGTAGCCGAAGCTGCGGTTCTCGTCACGGACGAGATTCGGCCAACTAGCGCCGCCGCAATTTCTTCGCTCCGAGATCTCGAACTTGAGGTGGTTTTACTTTCAGGCGATAGCTGCGAAGTGGCCGAGAAAGTCGCACGAGCTATCGGCATCGACAACGTCATTGCAGAGGTGCTACCTGAACAAAAGCGGGATCACGTAGCGGCAATGCAGGCCAACGGGCAATGCGTGGCGATGGTCGGCGATGGAATTAACGACACCCCTGCTTTGGCCATCGCCGATCTCGGTATCGCTATGCAGTCAGGGACGGACGCCGCGAGGAACACTGCCGATCTGACGATCATGACTAATGATCCCCGCGCTGTGGCTGACGGCATCGCTTTGTCTCGTAAAACTTTGCGAGTAATAAAAGTCAACCTCGCGTGGGCTTTCTCCTATAACGCGCTCGCTCTGCCCCTCGCCATCATTGGCTCTTTAGCGCCTACACAAGCTGCTATCGCAATGGCACTCTCATCATTCCTGGTTGTGACAAACAGCCTTCGCCTTCGTAGGTTCTGCAGTCTCGCTACAAATTGATCTCACCCATGGTTTCTGACTGACGCGGGCTTCGGCAACCCACTTCAGCTATCTGTTGCTTACTTCCCAGACCAATCGGCCGTAGTCTCAAGTTCGTGACTGGCTCCGCTCCCCGTGTTCTTAACGAATCAGAGGTCCTCTCTCGATTGCGAAGCAAGCGTGGCGCGCCCGGATATAGGGCGATGTTTAGTTCGTGGCTAGGAGGGGTGATCACTGACCCTGCCTTAATGCAGGTGCCCCTTGATGACCATTTAGTGCATCGCGGCCACGGAGTTTTCGATACCTGCACACTTAGTTCTGGGCGACTCTACCGATTAGGCGTACATATCGACCGTCTGTTGCAGAGTGCTGAGTTGGCACGAATAGAACATCCGTGGAACAAAGATGATTTGATCGAGATGGTCGTAGCTACTGCAAGTGCCGCAGGGATCCGAGATGGCGCAGTTCGTTATTGGATGAGTGTTGGACCCGGCGGCTTTTCACCAAGTCCTAAAGAGTGCCCTGAGGCATGCTTCTATTGCATAATTTTCGACCCGGCCCCCCTTGGTGCCGAGGGACTGGACCCCATGCGCACCGGCATTCCCGAGGCCACTGTGCTGGATACGCCGATGAAACCGCCTCTGCTGGCGACAATTAAGTCAAACAACTACCTACTCAATGTGCTCGCCCACATGGAAGCAGTCGATCGCGGCGGAACCTTCGGGGTCCTCGTCGATGACGAGGGATACGTCGCAGAATCCTGTGTGCTGAATACCGCTTTCGTTACCGATGACGGGACTCTTCGCACTCCACCATTTGGGGGAATTTTGCCTGGCACGACTATCCGCCGAGTAATGGACCTGGCTTCGGGAGAACTCACGAGGGAAGGACTCATTTCTTCTGTATCGCAGGCACCATTGTTGGCGTCCGAAGTTAGAGGCGACTTGATCTCAGAGATGTTTCTTTGCGGGGGAGATACTCATCTGTACCCGGTGACATCGTGGGATGGAGTGGCGGTGGGCGCCGGAGAAGTAGGTCCGGTGGCGCGACGTCTTATTGAATTGCTCGATGGTGAAGCTTTCGGCAGCGCTGTCGGCGAGGCACGCGATTTCATAGATGTTCCATATGACGACTAAGTGGGCGGCCACCGCTGATGCGCTTCAGTGAACGAGTACAGAATCTTGTTCACTCTCCTATAGGGGCGGCGCACGCTCTCGTAGGACTGAGAACAAACTCCCGAGCGCTGCTAGACCTCTCACAAGCCGCGCCTTCCTTTCCTCCAGCCGACGCAGTAATTGAGCGAATCGCACAGGTGGCGCGCGAACCAGATGCAGGTCGCTACCCCCCACAGCCTGGTTTGCCACCATTGCGCGAAGCGTTCGCGAATGACCTGAGCCGAGGATACGAAGCCGATCTGTCTGCGGATTCGGTTCTCATTACTGCCGGATGTAACCAGGCATTCTGTATCGTCGCGAGCGCCTTAACCTCGCCTGGAGACGAAGCTGTTCTCATTGCTCCTTTCTATTTCAACCACGACATGTGGCTCCGCTTAGAAGGTGTCAACGTTCGACATCTGAATCCTGGGCCGGACTTAGTGCCAGATCCGGCACATGCCGAGAGTCTGCTGACAGACAAGACGCGTTTAATCACCTTGGTCAGCCCCGGTAATCCAACCGGCATAACCATCCCGAAAGAAGTGATTCATGGCTTCGCAGATTTGGCTCGCCGACACAACATCGCTCTAATCGTTGATGAGACTTATCGCTCTTTTCGCGACGAGAAAAACGAAGCGCACGAACTTTTCGCCAACGCTGATTGGACTGACCACGTTATTAGTCTCCACAGCTTCTCCAAAGATTTTGCCATTCCCGGGTATCGATGCGGCGCGGTGGTTGGGGGCACGGGCATCATCACCGAATCGCTCAAGATCTTGGATTGCGTGGCGATTAGCGCACCTCGAATAGGCCAAGAGGCCGCTCTTGCAGGGTTGCTTCATGCCCAGGGGTGGCGGGCCAAACAAGTTATCCGAATCAGGGAACTAGAAGACAGGTTCCTAGCTGCGATGCATGATCAACCAGGAGGCTTCGAAGTTGTCGCATCTGGCGCCTATTTCGGATGGGTTCGCCACCCACGTGCTGATCTGACAACCTCGGAGGTTGTCCGAAGACTGATTCTCGAACACGACGTACTTGTAATACCCGGTACTGCCTTTACCGCCGAGGACGATGCAATGGTACGAATGAGCTTCGCGAACCTCGAACCGGCAGAAATCGAAGAACTAACGCTACGACTTACTCAATTCGCTTAATTTTCGGATCTAGTGTCATGGCGTGGTCATTCCCGTCGATCCCCGGCCTCGGTCTTCAAGAAGGGTTGCTGACGTCCCGATCACCCGCGTCGATGACTCCTGCTTAAAGGACTTCGCTGCAGCGCTTCAACAGTCGACTATTAGGGCCGTAGATACAGAGACGGTTTACAACCCCGAAGCGTTCAGCGGTCCAAACAGTGCCCCCGGAGCTCTCAGAGTTATCTCTGCCGCCACCCGAAACAAAGACGGCCTAGATCACGCCTGGGTTCTTGATGTCCGAGAAATCGAGCCTTTGTCTCTCGTCGCCGCATTAAGCGGAGTCAAAGCCGACGCATGGAACGCTGACTTCGATGCCCGAATACTAGATCGAGATCTCTTCGAACCGGCGCGACAAAGCAACGAATCTCTTGAGTCCATGACTTGGTGGGATGCTCAACTCGCAGATGCCTTGTTGCATCAAGGACGGACAGGGTTCGGGTTCTACCACGGCCTTGCCTGGGCTAGTGAGTGGTATCTCGGACTACACGTCGAAGGTAAAGGAAGTACGCAGCTCTCGTACACCGCAAGTGATCCCCTCAATGTCGAACAGGTCACCTATGCCGCGGCAGACGCGGTAGAGACACTGTGGGTCGCTGAAGAAATAAGGTCCCGATTAGTTAGCGCCGGGCTAGAAAAAGTCTGCCGACTCGAGCAGCGGGCGCGTCCATTTCTGGACCATATGGAGCGGGTAGGACTTCCCTTTGATTGGGTGGGCTGGGAACACAGACTCAACGAGATGGATCAGCAGCGAGTACAAGTATCTGGACGCTTAGCTGAACTCACTGGAGGCGGGCAGGGCACCTTGTTCGGCGAGACGCTAGAACCATCTTGGAATCCTGGAAGTGAACGTCAAGCAAAGGAAACGCTCAACGAATGGAGCACAGATAACGTCCTGGCATGGTCTTCCAACACGTTCGGCAAACCAAGGTTGTTGCTTCCCACTGACCCGCTCACCGCGACGGTTCTCTCTAACATCGGAGGAGATATCTGCCAAGCGCTTCTAGAGTTCCGAGAACTCACCAAAGTTCTTTCCACCTACGGAAATTCGATTCGGGAACACATCGACACCGAAGGTCGAATGCATCCGGAGTACTTACAGGTTGTGGGGACGAACACTGGCAGATTGGCCAGCAGAAGACCGAACGCGCAGAACTTCTCTCCAAAAATGAAGCAGTACATACGACCTGTCGAAGCCGAAAGAGTCTTCGTTTATTCGGACTTGAGTCAAGCCGAGTTAAGGTTCGCCACCCAAGTAGCGGGCGACCGCAACCTCAGCGACGCTTTCGAGGCCGAGGCTGACATCCACTCTGCGACCGCCGAGCGCATGTTTAACGTTGATATGGAGGCCTTAGCGGCATCCGAGCCAGAGAGCCATACCGAATATCGCGACAAAGCTAAAAGGATTAATTTCGGGATCCTTTACGGTCAACGAGGCGCAGGCTTGGCTCGAAGCCTCTCTCAAGCTGGCGTTGAGACATCCACAGAGGAGGGTCACATTCTCCTCAAACAGTATCTGTCCGCTTATCCACAAATCGCGTCTTGGGTCGCCAGCCGAGATCGATTTATTGAAGATTTGGCTTCGTCTCACGACGAGATCGATTGGCAACTAACTCTTCGGTTGCACGAGATCTGGCCCCTTGTCCGTCGGGCCGTCCGTCAGCATCGCGACCAGCACCGCAACTGGCCAACCGCTGAAGATGTGGTTGCCCGTCTGGGGTCGCCCTGGGAGATCGATGAAATTGCCTGGACACTTTCTTTTGAAGCGCCGGTAGTACTGAAACGAAACACCGAAGCTTTCGGGTTTCAGTCATTTACTGAATCCGGCCGGCGGCAGCAGTTCACTTTTCACACGGAAGGTGTTTTGGAACAGGCAGCTCGAACAATTGTTGAATCCGGCAAAGAGGGGCCGGAACGAGTTCGACGGCTGGTCGCCGAGGAACACAGCGTGAAATTCGAAAACGATGGCCAAACTTTGTCATCGACAGAAGTTACAAAATTGCTCGAAAACCGGCCGTTGAGGCGAGCAATTGTCGATCAAGTCAAGGAAAACATGGGTTCAGAAGCAGCGGTTCTTTTATTGAACAAGTCTCTTGCTTCGCGCATATCGCAGATGGCTAATGCCTACAGAAATGCTCCCATCCAAGGTGGCGTGGCGGACGTAATGTTGGAGGCATACGGACTTCTCTACGTGCGGCTATCTCACTTCGATAGCGCGGTAGGCGTGCAAACGGTTCATGACAGTGTCGTCGTCGAGTGCAATCGCAGTGACGCTCGCGAAGTGGCGACAGTAGTGAAGGGCACAATGGAAGAAGCCATGCGAATCTGGTGTCCAGACATCCCCGCTAAAGCAGATACTGATATCCGGTCGAGTCTCTCCGACCATGACGTTATTGAGAACATCTAGCCTTAAGTCGCAGGTGATTACGTGGACGTTGTCGATGAGGACACGATTTTAGAGCAGGGGGACCTAACTACTGATGATCGAGTGTTTCCCCTCATCTACGGTCGTTGACGCGAGCCACGCGCGGCCGCGACGGGTCTAGCATCGCGCTATGACCATTGATGTTGCTGACCGTTTAGAACTTCACGAACTTCCTGGCCGCTACGGCGACGCCATCGACGACAGGAACTGGGACCGTTTACGTCAGGTCTTCACAGAGGACGCAATCTTCGATCTGACTGGTGTCGGATCCCGCCGTCTCGATGGCATCGAAGACATCGTCCATTTCATGAATGTGGAAGCGCAGCACCCCAAAACTCACATGATGACCAACATCTACGTGGAGGATCTCGGTGAGACAGTCACCATGAATTTTCGGATCGTGGCTCTCCTCGGCAAAGGGTTCGTCGGAACGGCCTCTTATTACGACGAGGTGGTCAAAACATCACAGGGGTGGCGGGTGAAACATCGAGAATGCATGTTGCACCGGCGCGACAAGCGTGATGCACCTTGCGATAATCCTGCTTAACCAGCATCACACTCGAATCGGTCATCCAGTTGAATGGCGAATCAGTTGTGTGTGAACTCAACGATCCGCCTACAAGCTTCGGCTAGTCGCGTTTCATCGATTCCGTAGGAAATTCGAATCCAGCCGCGCGCCGCCGATCCGAACGCTCCGGCGTCCAACACTGACACGCCTGTTGAGCGGTAAAGATTCCATGCAAATAAGTTCGCGTCATCGTTGTGAGCCCTCACGTCGACCATGAGGAACATGCCTGCTTCTGGGACAAGTGTGGGGAGGTTCCGGGCTTCGGCAAGGATTTCTAGCACTAGGTCCCGTCGACGCCGATATGTCTCTCTTGCTCGTGCAACATCTTCTGAACCTTCGCGTATAGCTACGTTTGCTGCCTCCATCACAAAGCCGGGTAGGCAATACAACGTGATCAAAGTCATGCGTCGAAGGTGCTCCATCAGTGCCGGTGGTCCCACCGCCCAACCGCACCGCCAACCTGTCATTGCGTAGGACTTTGACACGCTACTTACGGTGACCGTTCTTTCAAGCATTCCAGGCAGCCCTACGATCGACCGGTAAACACCATCGAACACCAGGTCGCCGTAGACCTCATCAACCAGAACCCATAAGTCGTTTTGGATTGCGATATTGGCTATCGCATCAAGCTCGTAACTGTTTAGTGTGACCCCAGTCGGGTTTGAAGGATTAGAAAAAACAATCCCGCGGGTCGCTGGGGTGACTGCCGCCGCAACTTCATCGATATCGGGCCTGAACCCTGAGTGGGCATGTTGCCGAACACGAACTTGAGTCGCTCCGGTCGACGCGATACCAGCTTCATAGGTGACATAGGCCGGATCTAGGACAAGGACCTCATCCCCTTGACCGAACAAACAACGGCAGGTTGAGTAAAAGGCGTTCTGGGCACCTGCAAGAATTGTCACTCGATCGGGACCAATTTCAATCCCAGAAGTATGGGACATTTTTTCGGCGATGGCCGATCGCAGAGATGAACGTCCTTCCAGTTCTGCGTAGTGCGTATCTCCTGCGCGTAACGCTTCGATCGCCGCGTTGACAACGAAAGTTGGTGTCTCAAAGTCGGGGTCGCCGATGCTGAGAATAATCACGTCCTCGCCTCGCTCTTGCGCCGCGCGAGACTCAGTTAGAATCGCCCAAGCTTCGGCTCCTTCTCCGCCTAACGAGCCAACAAACGACGCAAACTTCATCGCCGAAGAGTAGATGGACCCTGAGTGCACCAGCAATATTTGGTTACCCGATATTTACTGTTGCCCTGTTCTATCTCCGCGGAAAGGATCAGTCGCTTATCCCCACCGCGGCACGGGAATTTCTTCGCGCAGATTCCCCCGACTACGTTGCGCTCGTAGCAGAACACGACACTGAGATAGCCAGATGTCCGATCAACGCTGGAGATTGGGCCGTACTTGCATTCCCTTCGGCAAACCGAGATCCCGGGGTCTTGGATCGGCCCGATCAGGTCCTCATCCACAGAACCGAGAACCGCCATTCGACATTCAGTCTTGGTGTCCACCGCTGCTTGGGTTCGAATTTGACACGCCTAAGGATGCAGATGGCCATGGAGATGAGGTTCGAGCCGTTCCTCAATTTTTAGCTAACTGACCCCGCGCCTATTACCTCCGGTGTGGTCATGTCAAAGGCCGACGCGCGGTTCCGATCCGGATCCTAGGTTAGGTCTTTGCGGCGCCTGAATCAGGGCAACCGGCCTGCGTAGGCCAGGGCGAGCCGAACGATACGATCTTGTCCTCCGGTCATTTCAGCCGAAACCGCTGCGCTAGCTGCTTCTTCACTAGAGATCCACACAAAACCGAGAGCTTCTTGACTTGGTTCGCACTCTCCTTCGACAGCGACGAGATACGCGAGGCTCACGGCATGTTGACGCGGGTCGTAATAACCAGTGCGCGTGGGGTCTGGCATGTACTCAACCACCGTAAATGGGGCTGGAGCCGCTGGAAGCCTGGGGAAAGCGGACGGACCCAAATCCTTGTCTAAATGACGCTGCAGCGCTTGACGAACAGTTTCTCCCCATAGGACACGTCCACTGACGATCGCTCGAGAAATAGTCGAATCAGCCATCGCTCGTAGCAACAAACCCACGTGGGTGACTTGGCCCACTTCATCCAGCCTGACCGGAACCGCTTCGACGTACACCATTGGGACTCGTCCTCGGACGACCTCAAGTTCGCGATCATCAAGCCAAGCTTCCTGGACAGCAGTGCCTAATTCATGCTCTCCTGAGCTGACGGCGCCGGACAAGTCATCCACCCTTTTAGAGTGTGCCAGCCGAGCGTCTGAACAACGGTGACCATTCCGGCTCGTACAAAGCCACTCAGCGAAACGAACAGTTCGTAGGACATCAGCCCGCGCAGCCACTTCATTGATTAGCCGACGAAACTCGAGCACCAACTAGAACGGCCGCTCACCAACGAGAGTTACGCGCTCCATCCGACGATTTTGTCCACCATGGTCTGGCACCGCGTAATGCTGAGTGATGCGATTATCCCACTGCGCCAAACTGCCGGCCCGCCACCGAAACCGAACCTGAAGCTCAGGCAATGTGGCCTGTTCAAAAAGTCGCCGACGCAGCGGCCGACTTTCATCAGGAGTCATTCCGTCAATCGTAAGAGTGAAAACCCGATTAATAAATAAGCCCTTCTTGCCCGTAACGGGGTGAGTACGCACGATCGGATGTTTCTGTTCGGGGAACTCTTCCAGAGCTCTTGATCGTTGCTCATCGGTCATCGCGCCACCAAACGCCTTCACGTACGAATGCACGGCGTAGCGTCCCTCAATTTGTGCTTTAGCGTCGTCAGGCAACCACTCGTACGCCAGTTCCATATTCGCCCACACAGTGTCACCCCCCCATTCGGGCACGACTCGACCAACCAACATAGATCCGTCTGGTGGACATTCCCTGAACGTCACATCACTGTGCCAGGTTTGCGCCGCCTGGAATTTTTCTGGTGTCGACTCGAGAACCAAGATCTCCGCGTGCTCGTCTGCTTGAGCGCTGAAAGGGTGGATCTCGAGTTCGCCGAACGCCTTGCCGTACGCAACATGTTGTGCCTGAGTCAGGTCTTGTTCACGGAAAAACAGCACTTTGTGTTTCATCCATGCGTCGTGTATCTCCGAAATGATCTCATCGTCGAGATCGCGGAGATCCACCTGGTCGACCTCCGCGCCGATTGACCCGGTCATCGGCGTGACCGAAATTCGGTTGTATGAGGCAACTTCGGTCGCAGTGATCCTCATGTTCCCCTTTCGATGAAATCATCCGTCAGTAGATTATCCGCATACTTTTGGTACCGCGTTAGTCTGGGACCTCCAAATTGAGAATGATCACAGAATGATTGCCAACACTGACTTCCGTGAGACCGTCCGCTACTTCCTAGACGTGACAACGCCTCAAATACTCGAGTCGACGAGGTCTGCCGCCATCTCTCGAGCAAAAGCTTGGCGCGCTGCTCTGTTCGATTGCGGCTTGGCAGCCTTTGGATACCCCACCGCTTACGGCGGAAATGAAGACCGGCTCCATGCCCGTATATGGAGCGAAGAAAGTCAGGGCAAAATCCCGCGAGAAGACAACGTGTTTGGGATCGGCGTAGGGATGGCTATGCCGGTAATTCGCGATTACGCCTCAGCAGAAGTGAAGGATCGGTTCCTTCGTCCCGGACTCAGAGGCGAAGAAGTCTGGTGTCAGATGTATTCAGAGCCGGGAGCAGGTTCGGATCTCGCAGGGCTTACGACGCGAGCCGAATTAGACGGTGACGAATGGGTTGTGACGGGACAAAAAGTGTGGACGTCCGGAGCTCAGAATAGTCAGTACGCGATCTTGCTCGCACGCACCGACTTCGATGCACCAAAGCACAGTGGAATCACGATGTTCGTTCTGCCGTTGGAGCAGACTGGGATCGACATACAACCGCTGATCCAGATGACCGGCGAGGCGGAATTCAACCAAATATTTTTAGAAGGGGCTCGTATCCCCCGGTCATGGGTTGTCGGTGAAGTCAACGACGGCTGGCGAATGGCGGTGGCTTTGTTAGCTCACGAACGCATAAGAACCGGACAGGGTTCAACCGTGAACGACAGCGCTCAGCGTTCTAAGTCAGGGCGCGTCCCGATTCCCTCGCAACAACTGATCGAGTTGGCACAAGAAAAGGGCCGGATGGGCGAACCAACAGTGCGCCAGGAG
>Ga0315334_10001581_pt1 | contig 14035 bp, 9 predicted proteins | sample M150034915metaG_FD_205555 | JGI IMG/M metagenome (GOLD analysis project Ga0315334, IMG submission 205555) | Ammonia-oxidizing marine archaeal communities from Monterey Bay, California, United States - M1 500m 34915 | ecosystem: Environmental > Aquatic > Marine > Intertidal zone | place: USA... | reverse complement strand
AGCTAGCAAAAAAAAAGCAGGGAAAAGTAGAACGGAGGAAGATTTTCGCATAGGTGGCAAATCTAGGAGGGGAACCAGAGAATATCGTAGGGGCTAGCGACTGGATAGCCGAGTAATCGACCGCAGAAGCCTCGATGCACCAACATTATTGATCATACAGCGAGTACCTAAGTGCTCGGGTTCACCGGCATAGCCTGGCACAAGGTGCCTCCTCCCAACACGGTGTTTTCCCTCAGGTTGGCACGTTCTGTGTTCGGGTCAGAGTTGGACTTTAAAGGCATCCATCGCTGTCTTCTTAACAACACGCAAATCAGTCTTCCCGGTACCCAGGATGGGCAGTTTGTCGACTTCTATGAAATCATCCTTCTTGGGGATGAACAGATTCGGCAATCCCATCGTCTGCAGGCGCTCAAGCACACCGGGCAGCTCCTCCGGGTCGATCGTGTGGAGGACGACGATGCGCTCGCCGCGCCGGTTGTCAGGCACCGAGGTCACGGCGAAAACCTTCTCCTCTTGGACGATGGCCTCGTGGAGCTTCTCTTCGATGACTCCGTGCGGCACCATCTCGCCACCAATTTTCGAGAACCGCGCCAGTCGATCCGTAATCGTCAGGAAACCGTCTTCGTCGACCATGCCGATGTCACCGGTGACATACCACGCGCCGTCCATCGCCTTTTCGGTCAGATCCGGACGCTTTAGGTAGCCGACCATGATGTTAGGCCCGTTGACCAAGATCATCCCCGGTTCGCCGGGCTCGAGAAGTTGGCCGTTGTCCGAACCGACGATACGCACCGACACACCTGGCAGCGGCTGCCCGACGGTTCCGCGTCGTGAGCCGGGCTGATAGTAGCCAGTAGCGCGGTAGCCGGGCAAATTGAGAGCAATGCCGGGAGAAGCTTCAGTAGCACCGTAACCTTCGTATGCAGGTAATCCGAAGGTGTCTTCGAACATCTGGGCAAGCGCTGCCGGCAGCTTCTCAGCCCCGCCGATAACCAGGCGTAACGAGCCAAACTGTCGCGGCTCGCAGCGACGAGCGTACAGCTGCAAGAGTGTCGGCGTAGCGATCAGGATGGTGGCCTTATAACTTTGCACCAGTGCGCCGACGCCACCCGCATCCATCGGATTCGTATGGTAAACCACGCCTAAGCCATTGTGGGCGGGGAGCCAAAGCGTTGCCATGTAGCCAAACGAGTGAAAAAACGGCAGAATGCCGAGCATCACGTCGCCCGGACCGCACTGGATCACCTGCGCGGCGGCCTCGACGTTGCTCTCCAGATTGAACTGCGTTAGCTGCACGCCCTTGGGATCCCCGGTGCTGCCGCTCGAAAAAATGATCGTAGCCACATCATCAGGACTGGGCCGGCCGATGCTTCCGCAGACCTTCTCGATGGTGCGCAGTGGACCGAAAAGGGCGACCAGCGCGGCGACCATCTTAGTGCGACCATTGATTTCCGTTTCCAAGTCTTCGATCCAAATAGGTTGGATATTCTCGGGCAACTCGAGGTTGGCGTTGGTGATGAACCTGCGACTGGTGACCACCGTTTTCAGTTCAGCCTGCTCACAGGCTGACTCGAGCCCCAGCTTGCCACTCGTGTAATTGAGATTGACGCTAGTGCGCCCGGCGATCGCGGCAGCAAAGTTCACCAGGGCGCCACCGATGCTGGGCGGCAGCAGGATGCCGACGCGTTGCTGCCCTTCCCAATGACTCTTTAGGACCCGCCCTAGGGCGATCGAACCAACCACAGTCGCAAAGCGTGACACTTTCGGCCGGCTAGCGTCAGCCATTGAAAAGTACCAAGGGCGGCGCCGGGCTGTGCGAATGAAACGCGCGTACAGGGGGCGACTATCCGGCTTGCGCAGCTTCCATGCCTCGGTAGCAAGCTCTCGCACCGCCGCTCGCGCTTTGTGGATCTCCATCCCAGCCGGGAGCGGCTCGCCAAATGCTACGGTGATTGGGTACGGCACCTGGCGCGGCATCTTGGTCACGAAGCGGCCGCCCGAGCGGCTAAAGATACTGCCCCAGACGCGATCAATCGCCACCGGGATGATGGGCACGTCGCGGTCGCCAACGATGCGCTGGAAGCCGCGCTGGAAGGACCCGAGCATGCCCGTCCGTGTGATCTGGCCCTCTGGGAAGATGCACACGACCTCGCCTTCATCGAGAAGCTTGCCAGCGTCACGTAACGCCCGCAACAATGGCTTCGGACCGGCACCGAGAGGCATCGGGATCGCCCGCAACAAGGTCAGAAACGGGTTCAGCAGCCGCATATTGTAATAGCGGGCGTCTATAACAAACCTGATCGGTCGGTCTGAGCTCGCCAGCATGATAAGCCCGTCGATAAATGAGACATGGTTCGGAATTAGAAGGGCAGGTCCATCATGGGGTACGCGCTCGGGGTGGACCACCCTCAGTTTGTAAACCGTGTGGCTCACGAGCACGAATCCCAACCGGAGGAACGCCTCGGGCAACAAGTGCAAAGACCAGTAAGTTCCAGCAGCTACAACAAGCCCGGCGACTAGCATGATGCCTCTTGGTGAGACCCCAGCAACAGCGAGTCCAAAGGCGCCCAGCGATCCGGCCAGAATGGCTGCGCTAATCAGGATGTTGGCCAGCGCGATGACCGCACCGCGTCTCTCTGAAGGTGCGTGCCACTGGATAAGGGCATGGATCGGAACGATGATCAATCCGCCTGAAACACCAAGCAGGATCATCACAATGAGCGTGCCGACGATCTGTGGCGCCCATATCGCCATCGCCAAGGTGACCAGCGCCATGCCAACGGCGCCTGCCGGAATCAACCCAAGTTCCACTTTGCCGGCCGACAGTTTCCCAGCCAGGACACTGCCGATTGCTATACCGATACCTAGCACGGCAAGCGGCAAGCTCGACAGTGTGTCAGAGAGCTCCAGAGTTGCCTTTGCGTAGACCAGTATGTTCTGTCCAAGCAAACTAGCGATACCCCACAAGTAGGCCGCTCCCATGATCACAAGCCGCAAGGTACGGTCCTCGCGAATTGCCTTGCCGGCTCCACGGAACGTGCCACCTTTGTCACTTTTGAAACGCGCTGCGGGAACACGGGGCACGGTGAGGGAAGCCACAAAGCCGATCAAGGCCAAGACCGCCAGGATACTGCCCACTATCCACGGGCGCGTGGCACCAAATAAGTCTGAAAATGGCCCAGCGGCCGCAGTTCCGATGATGATCGCCAACATCGTCCACATCTGCAAAAGACCATTGCCCACCGATAGCCTTTCTTCCGGCAACACCTCGGGCAGAATACCCATCTTGGCCGGGCTAAACAGGGCGCTCTGCGCCCCCATACAGGCGAGGATCATGAACGGGAGGTTGGCATCCTCAGGATATCGATACAGGCTGTAGCCGACTGCGCCCATTAGCAAGATTTCAAGGAACTTCATGCCAACGATAACGGTGCGCTTGCTAAAGCGATCGGCGACCATAGCTGCCGGCAACGACACCAGCATGAGAGGCAGTGTTAAGGCAACAAAAGCCTTTGTAGCCTCAACTTGTGATGCTGCTGCAAATGCGACGGTTCCCGGCGTCAATGCTAGGTTTCTCATCGCCATCAGGGCAACAAAGACCTTCAATGCATTGTCGTTGAACGCACCGAGGAACTGGGCTAAAAGTAGCCCACGCAGCGGATGTTTGGCTCGGGTATTGCCTTCCATGTCACCCACTCAAACGGTCGCGGCTACCGGTTAGCAAGCCTTTGGTCGATCAATTCAACCGGATGACGGGCCTCGCACCCTCCGATATCAGCTATTTGCGCCCGACATGAGGTGCCGCAGGCAAGGTATCCGCAGGTCACTTGCACACCTCTCGCTTGATTTGCCGCGCCAGCCAGTTCGTCGAGTTCAGTCATCAAGCGCCGTCCTAACTCCGCGCTAATAGGATAGTAATCGCCTTTATAACCGAAAGATCCCGCCATGCCACAGCATTCGGCTGATGTCACCTGGACCTCCATCCCGGGGATTGAGCCCAACAGCTTTACCGCAGCGGGAAGCCACCCCAGGGTTTTTTGTTGGCAATGGCCGTGCAGCACCACTGGCGTGGGTCGGCCATCAGGGACTGGGGTCCAGGCCGAAGTCATCCCCTCATCCATTGGATCACCAGCGTCGCTAAGCTCGGCAAGTAAGAATTCCAGGACTTCAAAGGTTCCGGCCGCGACCTCGTCAGCGTCGCTTCCGGGCAACAACTTGGCGTGATCGTCAACCACCGCGCTCAGACAGGAAGGCTCGATACCAACGACAGCGTGCCCTGTCTTTACTGCCGGAGCCAGCAGTTCCTGCAGCCCCTTGGCCTGCCTGCTCGCTGTTTCCAACAGGCCCTGCGAGAGGGCACCTCGCCCACAACATTGCCCTGCGACGAGGACTACCCCTTTACCGCATTTCTCCAGGCATGAAATTGTCGCCTTACCGACATCCGTGTCGACATGCTCCGTGTGGCAATCTGCAAACAGGAACACCATCGAGCCACGGCGGTCGTTGCTGATTCGCTGCACCTGATATCGGGTTTTCACCACGCGACCCCCGCGTCGACGGTGCCACTCAGCCAGGGTCTCCGAGTTGGGCAACGGCAAAGTACGCGCGGGAGAGAGGCCGACAAAACGCGACAAGACAGCACGAGCCGAGCGAAATCGAATGAGGTTGCTCCAAACGCCCTGGCGGCTCATACCATAGACTCTCGCCGGATCCGAGAACAGGCGCTTCGCAAGGCTCACTGATCCATCCTCCTGGACGGGCAGAACACGGTCGTAGACAAGGCGTTCTATCAAGCCGCGTCGGGGGGATCGCCGGAGAGCGATACGTTCGCGGATCACGGTGTTGATCCACGGTATATCGATTTTCACGGGGCAAATATCCTGGCAGCGAGAGCAGGTTGTACATAAGTCATTGAAGTCAGCAGCCGTGTCAAGGCCACGAACGCCAGCCTCCCAAGCGTTACCGATCCCCGAGTGATACGTGGGGCCGCCGTACACGTGTCCACCAACTACCTGGTAGGGCGGACACACGGTCATGCAACCACCACAGCGAATGCAATAGAGCGCTTCAGACAAAAGCTTGTCGTCACGCATCGCCATACGGCCATTATCGAGTAAGACCACATGAAACGAGCGTGTCGCACCGTTAATCATCGGCGACGCTCCCCACCCCGGGCCCGAGATAAACGACAGGTACGACGTCAGTAGCTGCCCCGTCGCAGTGCGCGGCAGAAGCTGCAGAAACGGCAGCAAGTCCGCAGCGCGAGGCAGGATCTTCTCGATGCCAGCGATTACCACGTGGACCGGCGGCACCTGTGTCGTCATGCGGGCGTTGCCCTCGTTCTCGACGATGACCACAGTACCGGTATCGGCCAACAAGAAGTTGGCGCCGGTGATCCCAAGGTCAGCGGAAAGAAAATCAGCACGCAGTTTTTGTCTCGCTAACTGAGTAAGTTCGGCAGGTTCTTCGGGAGGATCTTCAACACCGAGTTTCTCTCGAAACACGCAGCGCACATCGTCGACTGACATATGGATGATTGGCGCTACGATGTGCGAGGGGCGATCATTGGCAAGCTGCACGATGTACTCGCCGAGGTCAGTTTCGCGAACGTAGAGCCCAGCCGTCTCCAGCGCCGCATTGAGGTGAATCTCTTCGCTAGTCATCGACTTCGATTTAGTAATTCGCCGGGCGCCACTACTTTTCGCGATCTCAGTGATAATACGGCAGGCTTCTTCACCATTTTCAGCACGATGCAGGTAACCACCCTGTTGTTTCACCGATTTGGTTAACTGCTCAATGATGGCTGGCAGGTCAGCGATCGCTTCTTCCTTGATGTCCCGCGCCGCTTCGCAAGCTTGTTCATAGCCGGGAAAGCGACCAATGACTTCACGGCGTTTTTCGTTGACACCGGAGACAGCGTGAAACAGCGCATCCTTGAGATTCTGATCGCCAACCGCCACCTTGATCTCGGCCGCCAGGTCTCGGCCTCGGCGCGAACTGCTCATCCGACCACCACAACGTGTAGTGCGTTAGGTCCGTGGGCCCCCATTACAAGGGTGTGACCGATGTCCGCTGTTCGCGACGGGCCGGTGATCCATACCCAATCACGATCCCCGGCGCTCATGCGATTCTCCAAAACTTGGAAGGCGGTGGGCAGGTCGGCAAAAATCGCCTCGGCCGACAGAAGAACAACGTGCACCCACGGCAAAATGCTGGCAAGGCCCCAACCACCAGGTTGCCCGCCAAGAACCAAGGTACCAGTCTCTGCAATGCCCAGTTCGGCGCCAGTCAATGACACGCGGAACCCGGCCGCCTTCTCTCCAGCGTTCTCGACCGACACCAGGTCAATGCCGTAGGCAGTAAGTAAGAGCTTGAGGTTCATCTCCTCTGCCATGTCTGTCATCTCGTAGAGAACCTCGCGGGCACCCTGCCCTTGCACTATTTTCGCGATAGCACTCGCCACCTGTCGCGGTTCATTAATCCGTTCGATTTTCCCGCCCGTAGTCTCAAGGACAGCAGTGAACAGATCAACAGGATGCGGAACTGTAGCTTGCATGGTCTTAAGAGGGTCGCTCAGCGACGATGCCGGTGCAACGTTGCAGTGATAACCTTCGACGTTATCAGACCACGACGACCCTCCGTCCGCTGCACATATGCGCTACGCCTTCGTCATTGACCAGAGCCGTTGCATCGGTTGTCACGCCTGCTCGCTCGCCTGCAAGGCGGAACACGATGTACCCATCGGCTCTTACCGAACATGGGTAAAATATGTAGAGAAGGGAGCCTTCCCTGATGTTCGGCGATTCTTTTCCGTCTTGCGTTGTAACCACTGCGACGACGCTCCGTGTATGACAATTTGCCCAGTGACCGCCTTGTTTCGGCGCGAAAACGGCATAGTCGACTTCGACCGTGAAGCATGTATCGGCTGCAAGGCCTGCATGCAAGCCTGCCCCTACGATGCGCTGTACATTCATCCCGACCACGGCACGGCAGAGAAATGCAATTTCTGTGCTCACCGGGTCGAAAATGAAATGGAACCTCCCTGCGCAACAGTATGTCCAACGGAATCCATTATCGTTGGTGACATGGACGACCCCGCTTCACGGGTATCGCATCTGATTTCCACCAGGCAGGTCAGCGTGCGCAAGCCAGAAAAGGGCACACGTCCAAAAGTCTTCTATATTGAGGGAGAACCGGCCGCGTTAACACCGGGAATGGCGGACCCAAGCGGTGGCTACCTGTGGGCCGACCGGCGAGGCGTTGAGAAGACCAACTACATAACCTCGAGATTCGATCCCAACAACGGGGTACCGACATCAACCGAGTCAGCGGAGAAGCATTCGAACGGGTCAACGATCAGACGCAAAGAGCCAGCCGGGGACCACGATCCAGGTGACATTTCTTCTGCATCCGGTACCCCACCGGTTGGCTGGTTGTCCTCTAACCTGCCGCCAGCCGCCGCCGCACAAGCACTCGCCACTGCCGCAATGCAAGGCGAAGCAGATTTCTATACGGGTGCTTGGGAGGGGCTGACACCAACCCGAACCGTGTACGACGTGTACCACGACGAGGCGGTGTGGGGTTGGAGAGTCTCAGCCTACTTGTGGACGAAATCACTTGCAGCTGGAGCTCTTCTAATAGCCACGCTGGCACCATGGATAGGCATTAACGAAGGGGCAATAACACTTGTGGCACCCTTGGTCGGCCTGTTTTTCCTGGCAATCACAGGCGCGCTTCTTGTCGCGGACCTCAAACGGCCATCCCGCTTCTGGACGATCCTGACGCGGCCCAATTGGGATTCTTGGCTAGCTCGGGGCGCCTTCATCATTGCAGCCTTCGGCGCCCTAGCGATAGCGTGGAGCGGCGCGGTGTTAGCTGCCCGCATGGGCTACGAGCACAGTCCTTTAGTATTGCGCTTAATCCGCTGGCCACTTGTCGCAGCAGCACTGGCAACTGCAGGCTACAGTGGCTACCTCTTCGCCCAAGCCAAGGCTCGGGATTTCTGGCAAAGTCCACTTTTATCCTTGCATCTGTCGGTACAAGCCCTCGCCGCCGGTGCCGGTATCGCTGTGCTTCTGTCATCCTACTCATCCAACCTCGGCCACAAACTACCCCGCTTTCTCGCAGCGACTCTAATGGTTCATCTAGCGTTGATCGCTTTCGACGAAGCCAACCGTGCTCTCCGTTGCGGAAAAATGGGCGACGCGGCCAAAGCTGCGCGCATCATGCTCTATGGACGCTACGCTAAATGCTTCTGGACGGGTATCAGCCTCGCTGTGATCTCGGTGGGATGCGCTCTATGGGGAGAGCTAATCGGCAACGTCGGTGTGTTCGCTGGCCTCACATCGCTGGCGAGTCTGGCCTTCTATGAACATGCCTGGAACCTATCGGGCCAGGCGCCTCCCTTGAGTTGATAACCAATGCCTGATCGAACTGGCAGATACCCAGAACAAGACGAGGGCTGGACACTCAGCAGCGCTCCAGGGCCCGAGGACTGGGATAACTGGGTCGAGTTTGACGCGGGCGCATGGCCACGCAAGGTCGAGCGTCGCTATTCACTAGTGCCAACGATCTGTTTCAACTGTGAATCCGGTTGTGGGCTGCTCGCCTACGTTGATCAATCCAACGGCAAGATTCGGCGCTTCGAAGGCAACCCGGTACACCCAGGAAGCCGTGGGCGTACGTGTGCAAAGGGACCGGCGACGATCAACCAGGTCAACGACGCGGAAAGAATCTTGTATCCAATGAAGCGGGCCGGTAAGCGCGGCGCTGGCGACTGGGTCCGGGTGAGTTGGGACGATGCACTCGACGATATCGCCGCGCGCATGCGTGCAGCGATTGTCGAAGGTCGTGACGACGAAATCATGTACCACGTTGGGCGACCTGGGCACGACGGCACGATGGATCGGGTGATCCAAGCCTGGGGCATCGACGCTCACAACTCGCACACCAACATATGCTCCGCCGGAGCGCGGTTAGGCTACGCCCTCTGGCACCAAGCCGACCGGCCATCGCCTGATCACGAGCGAGCCAAGTTCATCCTCCTGATCTCCGCACACCTCGAATCGGGTCACTACTTCAACCCTCACGCACAACGCATTATCGACGCCAAATCAGGAGGTACGCAGATCGCCGTTCTCGACCCGCGACTGTCGAATACCGCTTCGATGGCCGATCACTGGCTGCCGACTTGGCCGGGAACCGAGGCTGCAGTGTTGCTCGCAATTGCCAACGTCATCATCGACGAAGGCCTGCATGATCGCGACTTTGTCCGCCGCTGGGTCAACTGGGAAGAATACCTGAGCGCCGAACACCCACAGGCACATGAACGTGCGCAACGCCTTGGTGGTTCAGCCGCGGGAAGCGACGGTATCGACGTATTCTTCGAAGTAATACAAACACTCTATAAGGAATTTACGCCTCAATTTGCTGCTGCTGAGAGCGGCGTACCAGAAGAGACAATCATCGAAGTAGCACGCGCCGTGGGGGGCGCCCGCGGCGGCCTATCGACGCACGTCTGGCGGTCAGCTGCGTCCGGGAATCTCGGTGGTTGGCAAGTTGCGCGGTGCCTTGAGTGGCTAGTCGTCTTGACTGGAAGTGTCGCCACGCCTGGTGGAACCAACCTGGCCTCCAAGGACAAGTTCGTGGCTGCACCGTTCGCCAAGCCTCCACCGCAAGATAAGTGGAACGAACTTGCTTGGCCGCGCGAATATCCACTGTCGCATCATGAGATGTCGTTTCTTTTGCCACACTTCCTGAAAGAAGGTCGTGGCCGCCTGGCTATGTACTTCACGCGTGTTTACAACCCAGCCTGGACCAATCCAGACGGCTTTACCTGGATCGAAGCGCTACGAGACGAGGACAAGATCGGTTGCCACGCAGCGTTAACACCAACCTGGAACGAAAGTGCCTACTGGGCGGACTACGTTTTGCCTATGGGCCTAGGTCCCGAACGCCACGACATCATGAGCCAGGAAACTTCGGCTGGCTCCTGGATCGGGTTCCGCCAACCGGTTTTGCGCACCTTCGGCGAAAGAAATGGAAAAGAATTCGACTTCACTTGGGAGGCAAACCCTGGCGAGGTGTGGGAAGAGGAAGAGTTTTGGATAGAGCTTTCATGGCGTATCGACCCTGATGGCTCCTTAGGCATCCGTAAATGGTTCGAGTCGCCTTATCAGCAGGGGGAAAAACTCACTGTGGAAGATTCGTACCGCTGGATTTTTGAAAACAGCGTGCCTGGATTACCGGAGGCAGCAGCCGCGGAGAATTTGACGTCCCTCGAGTACATGCGCCGCTACGGAGCCTTCCAAGTCAAGAAGAATGACTACCGTTTCTACGAAAAAGAAATAGAGCCCAGCGCTTCCGGGATCGAGATCGACGGTAAAAAACTCACCGGCTTCGACACGCCGTCAAAGAAGCTAGAGTTCTACTCACCTACCATGGTCGATTGGGGCTGGCCGGAGCACGCTGTCCCTGGTTATATCCGCTCACAAGTCCACTGGAGTGGTCTCAACCGCGAGGCTGGTGACGTCGTTCTGACACCGACGTTTCGTCTGCCGACTCTGATTCACACGCGATCGGCAAACGCCAAGTGGCTCGTCGAGATTTCACATCGGAACCCCCTTTGGATTCATCCAGTCGACGCCGAACGCCTCGGCATTCGAACCGATGGCCTGGTACGAGTTAACACGGCCATCGGGTACTTCGTGGTCCGCTCCTGGGTCACCGAAGGTCTGAGGCCGGGCATTATTGCCTGTTCGCACCATATCGGCCGATGGCGCCTGCCCAACTCACAAGGAACTAACAAATGGGCCGCAAGCAATGTTGCGTTGAGTGAAAATCCAGTTGATGGTGGGGACGGTGGCCTCTGGCGAGTACAGCAACTCGATAGTGTCGGTCCGTTCGAATCAAACGATCCTGACTCATCCCGTGTCTGGTGGACTGACGCCGGAGTCCATCAAAACTTGGTCTTCCCCGTGCAACCAGATCCGGTCTCTGGGATGCACTGTTGGCACCAAAAAGTACGCATCGAACCGGCGCGACCCAACGATCGCTACGGTGACGTCATCGTAGACACCACCCGAAGCCACGAGCTGTACAAAGAATGGCTGGCTCAAACTCGCCCAGCCCCGGGACCTGACAACCTACGTCGGCCCCTGTGGTTTTCTCGCCCTGTCCGCCCAACAGACGACAGCTATCGGATCAAAGATTGAGGCACAAACAGGCGCAACGCCTCACGTGCATATTGCATCAAACAACTAGATGAAAAGGGCTAGAGTCGCTGGCAATCCAGACAAGTCCTCAACAGTGGCAACATTAACTCCTGGCGGCCTATTGCTTGTCTTTAGTCCGATCCTGATGACGTTCTTACTCTTGAAGGTCTCAGGCGTTGTCTTGCTTGAAAGTGACATCACGGAACGACGGCCCGCATACCGTCACTACGTTGAGCGAACTAGTGCGTTTTCCCCTTGGCTCCCAAAGACCCGTGCCACCTCGCCCGAAACAGAATCACAGCCATGAGTCTAAACAGGCCAGGCGAACCTTTGAAAACTCCCATCAAGAAATATGCAGAATATTCCCCGGTAAAATCTTTGTTGCGAAGCCGCTCGAATTGAGGAGACCGTGATGCGTGTCCTGGTCACAGGCGTTACTGGATTCATTGGAAGCAAGCTCACCGAGACTCTTGCCAGCAACGGCCATGAAGTTTGGGGATTATCCCGAGACCCCAACAAAGCCAAGCAGTGTGTGCCGCAGTTAACTGAGGCTTTCGCCTGGAATCCTGTAGCAGACTCACCGCCGATCGGAGCCTTCACTAACGTTAACGCCGTGGTCCATCTTGCCGGCGAAGCCGTCTCCGGACGCTGGACGAAAAAAAAGAAGCAACGTATCGAGGATAGCCGCGTAATCGGCACCCGTAACCTAGTCAAGGCTCTTGAACAAACAGGTGGGCCTACTGTGTTGGTAAGTAGCAGTGCAATTGGCTACTACGGCGACCAAGGCGACTCTGAACTTACTGAGGACCACCCGTCTGGTCGCGATTTTCTCGCGGGTATTAGCAGCGCCTGGGAGACAGAGGCTAACAACGCGATAACTCATGGCATTCGAGTCGTTGTCATCCGCACTGGCATAGTGCTTGCCCATGGCGGAGGTGCACTCGCCAGTATGCTTCTGCCATTCAAGATGGGAGTCGGTGGCCCTATGGGCTCCGGGAAGCAATGGTGGTCATGGATTCACCGCGATGACCTGGTGGCAATTTGTCTCCGCGCCATCAGCGATAACGAGATGGTTGGCATCTACAACGGCACTGCCCCACACCCTATGCAACAAGGTGATTTCAGCACCGTGCTCGGCAAAGTCTTGCACCGCCCAGCTTTTCTTCCCACCCCGGCATTCGCGCTTAAGTTGGCACTCGGCGGTTTTTCTGCGGAACTACTGGCGAGTAAAAGGGTTATGCCAAAGCGACTTCAAGAAGCCGGCTTCGAGTTTCAGTATCCAGAACTCGAAACGGCCCTGCGCCAAGCTCTCGGAAGATGACGCATGTTCACCATCGATACAGAATTGCGGCTCTTGGCAAAAAGCGAGGAAGTCTGGCCGTTCTTCAGCAATGCTCGTAATCTCGAACGGCTAACACCGGGGTTCTTAAAGTTCCAGGTCCTGACGCCCGATCCTATCGAGATGAAGGAGGGAACGTTAATCGATGATTGCGTATCCGTGGCATCCCGATTCGTTGGCAAAGCCGTATAACAGTGTGGGACCCGCCACACAGGTTTGTCGATGAGCAAGTACGCGGCCCATATAGATATTGGATCCATCAACACACTCTTGAACCTGACGGCAACACCACGATCGCCCGTGACCTCGTGCGCTACGACCACATCGGTGGCCGACTGGTGAATCGTCTCATGGTGGGCCGTGATGTTGAAACTATATTCGCATACCGTCGGAAGGTGCTCGAAGAGGTTTTCCCGGGTCCAAACCAGACAACTCCATGAAACCTCGTGTCGGTATAAGTCATTGCCTGCTCGGGGAAAAGGTCCGTTACGATGGTGACCACAAGCGGAGCCGCGTAGTCGTCGAAGTTCTTGGCAAACACTTCGAATGGGTTCCAATATGTCCCGAGGTGGATATCGGGATGGGAGTGCCACGTGAGCCAGTCCATCTGTTCGAAGATGAAGGTCACATCCGGCTGCTTGGGGTTACAAGTGGTTACGACTGGACTGATTCAATGAATGAGTATGCTGAAGGCTGGACCAGCGAGTTGGCCAGCGGGGAAATCCACGGATTTGTTCTTAAGAGCAACTCGCCTTCCTGCGGCATTGATGGCGTTAAGTTAGACGACTGCAGTGGAGCATATTCAAGGAATGGGGTCGGATTATTCACCCGTGTCCTACAAACGCAGCTTCCAGCGCTGCCAATTGTCGATGAGCAGAGTCTCAAGGACGCGTGTGTTTGCGAGGGTTTTATCTCGACGGTCCACGAGTATCGCGACTGGCTGCAAGGACAACAATAACCTCTTATGGGACCTCTCCAGCTTCGCCGCCCGCTTGTCGTTTTACTTGTCATCGCCATCGGGTACCTGTCGGTGTGGTTCGTCGTGTACCTCATCACTCCACGCGGGCCCCGTATTGACATCCGTTGGGCCCCGTCGCTGGAAAGCAATGAGCAACTGCGTTGGGAGGAAGAGTTTGGTCTAGTACGAGGACGCCAGAGCGACGACCGAACGTGGAGTTACGAACTACTCGATTCTAGTCAGGAACAAATTAGATCACTGATTACAAACCCAGCCGTTGAGGATACTCACGGGATCGACCGCGGCTCTCTGACGCCACCGCCTCGACCCCCCAACGCCACGCTAGTTGCTTTCATCGCTACTACATTACTGGCTGTCCTAGTCACAATCATCGTCACTCTGCGCTCCTGGCTTATCGCGGTGGTACGACGTGCATTGCCGCTACAACAGAAACAAATCCCGACGACGCAACCCAGGGGGACTTCATCCGTGAGGGCAATTTCCCTCATCTTTGCTGCTTGCCTG
>Ga0315334_10001580_pt1 | contig 14046 bp, 6 predicted proteins | sample M150034915metaG_FD_205555 | JGI IMG/M metagenome (GOLD analysis project Ga0315334, IMG submission 205555) | Ammonia-oxidizing marine archaeal communities from Monterey Bay, California, United States - M1 500m 34915 | ecosystem: Environmental > Aquatic > Marine > Intertidal zone | place: USA... | reverse complement strand
TCTCGGGATAAATACCGTCCTGAGTGATGGCGATGTAGTAACTGCCTTCGGGGAGCGTAATGGGGCCAACGAACGGGTCACCATTGGAAATTGAACCTCGCAGAAGTGACTCCAAGGCGGGATCATTGGCTAAAGGACTGTCCAAATCATCGAGCACGTTGCTGGCACTGCCAAAGTACACCAGTTCAGGCATTACATTGGCATCAGCACGATCAAAGAAGATGCTGATATTCGTATCGGGCCGGTTGTACCCATCGGCAAAGTCGATATCGACGATGGTCGACTGAACCCCTGGACCACCAGCAACGAAGTCAATTTCAAAATTGTACAGGTCGACATCTCTACCGCCCGACAATGCACCGCCAACGCCAATCACGCTATTGTAATTGTCAACAAGGTTGCCAACATATTGGGGTCCTTGACCCAAGGTTGCCGCAATTATCGAGTCGTTGCCGGCAAGGAAATCACCTGCGGCAGCTTCATTTTCCTGCGCTTCACCCAGCAGCGGTGAATTCGACATCAATCCCTGAACGCGGATACCGTTATTGGCATACTTGATATTCGCAAAGCGAACCACGCTCCCCGGGAAAGCCTGTTCCTCGGTCAAACGGATTTGCATGCGGTACTGTCCGCCAGTCAAACCACCATTGGCATCGTCGGGATTCAATGACGCACTGCGGACACGAACGAAATACACACTCCGCGAATTTGGATCAGTCCGATCACCGCTGAGCGGAAAATGCAGACCCGCATCTCGCAGATTGTCGGAACCAAAATCTTTGAAGATATTGTAACCATCACGCTCCACATAGGACTCATCTGATACCTGCAGCGAAGTCGCCACGCCATCCAGATCCGAATCAAAGACGGTCACAGGAGTAGGGTTTGCCTGATCCGTTTCAGCAGAACTGTTATCACTTCGTGCCAAAACATTGCCATTGGCATCCAACAGTTCGACAACTGTGTCAAGCGTGAAGGATGTTCGATCAACATCCACCCAGACCTCAGAGCCAGGGGAACCGATAAAACTAAAGGTATCAATGTCATGATTCCCGCTCAGATAGCCATCGACTTCAAAACCGAGTCGACGGACCGTGTCAGCTGTCAAAACATCTTTGGCAAGTTCACCCATGAACTGGGCATTGGAAGTGGTGCCGTTCAAGCCTGGTGCAGATTCGGTCAAAAGTTCCAATTCGGGAACGACAGCATAGTTTCGGTCGTTGCTGAACTCATCCAGAACAACTCCATTCCAGTCGTTTGCCACTCCGCGAGTGGAAAAACCATCGCCATCATGGTCGCCGAAGGAAGAACCATCCGGTTTCAGTCCGGCGCCCACCGAGTCATCATTCAGGCTGGTAAGAATGACCGGAGCACCTGGCATACCGACGACATGGACAGTACCGCCAATTCGGTCAGTGATACCCTCGAGCGAACCCGTGGCAGTAATTCCCGTTCCGGAAGAGGCCTCGTTAGGTGACCCTGGCCCGATGAATTTCACGACAAGACTTTCGTCTGGCCGACTCAACAACCTCAATCCACCCGAACTATGGAAATTCCCCACCTCGATATTGTCGAACAGCAAGTGGGCGATGTCGGTATCGTCGAATGTTGTTTCGGTCGTGATAGTCCCCGCACGAATTTCCAGCCCCGATAGTTGCAAACCTGATGCGGTATCGTTGAGATAGCGATTGAACCGGATCATCGGTCCATAGTTGTCGTCAAGAACGCTAATGCGATCGATTTCGCCCGTCTGGCGTCCGGTGTCCATCCGGTAGTTGCCACGCATGGACTCAATATCAATATCGATAATCGAGCCACGGTTATCCACAAACGTGTTGCCAACAATGATGGGCTGGGAACCTCGAACCAGGATCGTCGATTCCGTCACTGCAAGACGTCCGAAGCGTCCCGCAGGGCCAGCACCATTTTGACCCTGATCATTGAATTCGAAACGGGAATTCGTGATGCGTCCCTCGGCCTGCTGCAATTCAAGCGGCAAGAATCCACGTGCCAGACCGCCATCGAGCAAGCTAATCCCCCCGGCATAGGAAAGCTGGACATGATCGAAACTGACGTTGGACGTGGGGCCAGCATAAATGCCCGCCCAATCTCCTCGAACAGGATCAGCCGAGGGGAATGCTAGGTTGTTGTCGTTATTGGTATCGAAGGTACCACCCGCACCAAATCGGTCATCCAGTGAACTGGTAAATACGATTGGGCTTTGCAGCCTTCCCTCGGCGAGCAACTGAGTTCCCTGTCCCATCTCGATACGTGAGCCACGGAGTTTGACGATCAGGGAAGGATCGAGGACCAAGGATGCATCGTTACGTCCACGGACGCCATTGAGCGTGAGATCGAGCACTGCATCGCCACCGACTGAGTCATCGGTAAAGAGAACCGTCGATGCATCAAGCCTGCCAACGAGGACGAAGTTATCGGCACCACTGACGGAACGATACAGACGACGCGATACATAATCACCGGAGATTGGTACCGCTGGCAAGGAAGTCAACTGGACACTGGAATCTGGGTCAGCCACTTCAAAAGTGAAAACATCCAGACTGGCGAGTGATTCAAACCCGCTGGCATCCACAAACGTCATTTTGTAGTCATAGCTAATCGGTGAATTGGGGGGGTCTCCCACAGGGACAGAATCCGGCCCCAAAGGTCCACCCGCAAGTCGACGCGATGAAATCAGTGCCATTGACGGTGCAATACCGTCCTCAATGGAACCACCAGGCGACCCCGCCACAACGAGATTTTCCGCGACATAGTGAACAAGCTCAGTATCATCAAAGCGGGCCGCAACGGTGAATTCTTTTGGTGCCTCCACGGGTGTGGTAGCGACTCTAATGAAGACTCCATTGACGCTGTTCTCAAGCAGCAAATTTTGATACATGTCGGGACCGACTCGATCATAATCAGCCGTGAATCGCCCCGCTTTTTGGAACTGGGGCGCCTGATAACTCGTTTCCTCGAAGCTGTTGGGGGCAGCACTGATAGCCGAATCAGCACTCAGCATGATCTCGTTGAAGCTCACCGTTGGTCGCATATCAACGATCTGAATCGGATTGACCAATTGTTGGACAGAGTCGATCAGTACGTTACTGCCGCCACCGTAGCGCATCTCGGCATGATTGACTGTCTGCAGGAAGATGCCAACGTCCTCGAGGTCCCTTCGACCCTCAGCCCGATCCACATCCCGCCGATAGATAACGCCACCCCAGTTACCGGGGGCAGCCTCGGGACTGAAGCCCGAAGCGTTCGCGTCAACCGCACGGTCTCGCATGCTGGTGAAGACCACGCTGCCATCAGCGTAGCCATCCGTGCCCTCTCCTGATTCATCGCCAACCAAAGTCGTGACGATCGGGTCACCCTGAACGCTGAGTTGAACATGACGCGGAGCACCAAGCACTTGCAAAGCACCTTCACTTCTATCGATCTGCGTCGTACTGCTGCCGACGTTGAGATAGGAATTGCGGAGCTTGAATATCGCTCCGGCGTCGATCATCGTCGTCACACCATGCGGAACATTCATGCTGCTGCCATCGTTGAGGGGAGCTCCCCCCAGTTCCGCGATCCCAATCTGGTAACTGAAGTTGTCTTCCTCTGTCAGCAGGTTTCCATCCAGTCCACCGTTTCCGCCGATTCGAACGATGTCGCCAAAGTAAGAGGAACCGAACGCATTTGGAACAGACGAGTTGGCAATGTTGTTGAACGGTTGCTGTAGCGTTCCATCAGCAGCAGGTCCCGCCGCCTTGTCGACGAACAGAGTACGTCCAAGCACGTCAGCGCCCTGAAAATCACTCGACAGAACAACGCTGCGGTCACCCGACAACGTGAGTACGTCGCGAACTTGCCCCTCGTATTCTTCCTGCGTAGCCGTCGCGGATACTCCTGTGTTGGCGTTTTGGCCGTCAATGGCGAAACTCAACGCATTTGCGGTCGCCTGTGCATCACCGACCAAGGTGTATTCCACAGCGATGTTGCCCGGACTGACATTCAATGAATCGGTGACAAACTCGTAGGTGCGGTCAACGCCGCTACCACTGGTAATGGTCACGGTTTGACCATGCTCAATACTCGACCCATCACCCTCCACAACAATCATGCGGTCGAGAGCACGTGTCTGGAACCAAAAATTAGACACGCCACCGGGGACACCATCGCCATCTGCATCGATCGGCGTGCCCGGCACATCAACCCGGGTCCCATCACGATCCCGAATCACATCGGTCTCATCAACTTGCGGCTCGAATTTCAGATGCAGTTCATAGTCACCTTCAGTTCGACCACCGTAACCACTGCCAATGATCGTGGGGTCATATTGATCATTACCGCTCGCTGCCACGCCAAGGTAGTAAACACCTTCACCCAGCGAGGAACGGATGCGAGAATCTTCACCAAAGTAGTCATCGTTAAGCTGGATCTTGGTCAAACCACCACCACTCAAGGTAAGCGGCGCGAAAGTCCCAAGATCAACATCTACGATATCGGTCGCAGGATCCCCTACAGGAATGGAAGCCCGAAAAATGGAACTCGCAAACGGGTCATCATTGATCGCATCAACCAGCTCACTCGCCAGAACCTGAGACACGTTCGCCCCGGCACGCGGCAAATCGATAAGTACACCATTGGGTATAGCAATACCTGAAGCATCGAACGCCGACAGCACGCGAATCTCAATATCACCGGCTAATCGGTCTGACTGCACAAAGGAAAGTCTCGAAGCATTTCCCTGTCGACCGGCCAGCATCGATGTCACGGTCACGGACAGATCGATCCCCAAACCGAAATCGGTCGTGATCGACGCAGGCGTCTCCTCAAATAACGTCAAACTTGTATCGAGGAGACTGGAATCTGGTAATCGTTCGGCGAATGTTTCCGCTGTCAGTGTTCCCACCTGAGTGGGATCATCCAAATCAACCTCGAAGCGATAGAGGTCGATGTCAATGCTGTCGGGCCGATGCACGTACTGACCGTGTAACACATCTGTGCTAGCTGGGAAAACCGGCTCGTTGCCACTCAACACATCAATGCTGGCGTTCAGGAAACCACCGTTCATGGCCATGATAGTCGAGGCTGAAAGATCCGAGGACCGCTCTAACCCGATCAACAAACCGATGCCTGCAACAGCCTTGCGAGTCAGATCCTCGCCGTAGTCGGTTCCAAAGGCAGTTGAGCGGTCGAACACCATCGCCGAGACAGCAAACGCAGGGTCGATCCGGAGACTTGCATTCAACACGCCCAATTGCGAAGGAAAGATACCTGCATCAGCTGCCAAGACACCAGTATCACCAAAAGCGAACGTGATTCCCTGATCCGCCGTTTCGCGGAACTGCACTCCGACTTTACTGGACCACAAATTCAATGCTTCCCGGATCCGCACCTTTTCGGTCTCGGTGATCTGGTTGAGGTGCGAGATGGGTCCAATCTGTTGGAAAATCCCCTGGAAGTTGTAACTAACTTCCGTGATACCCAAGTTGAAATCAGGCCCGAAGGCCGCGTTGATGTGGCTCGCTGTTTTACTGTGACCAAGATCGTCATCGCCACCAATTGGCTCAACCTGAAACAACTGGGCATCGATCGACTCGCTGTAAACAATACTCGTTAGATCACCAGCGATCCCAGCATTACCAAAGACACCTACGTTCAGGGCCGTTTCAAGGGTCTCGCCAACGGCAACAAGCGTCAGGGGTGGCGCATTCACAAGACGTTCCGGCACAATCTGGGTGTCATCACCCTCAACCGACATCGTGATCAAGCCAAGAGCGTCAACAGGCCCGATCAAATCAGCGATCGTAGGCGTCGTCCCACCGAGGTCGATGACAATTGTATCCAAGCCAGAAGCCGACGGTTCTGTGGTGACCATCAGGCCACCTGCGCCAGTGTCCTGGAATCGCACCTGACGACCAGATTCGCTCTCTCCCACGGCCAACGATGTGAACATCACCTGCAAATCTGGAATTCCAAAGTCGGTGACCGCCGAGGGAGCAACGCTTCGCTCGTCCAGTTGCACGATCAAATCAACCCTGTCATCAACAGCGGTTCCGACCCTCAGACGGAAAGTACCACCAGCGAGTCCGACACCCAAATTCCCATCGACGTCGGCTCCCAACTCGTTCAGATCGTCGCTGAAGATCAGTCGGGCTGTGTTGGTAACCTCGTCATAAACCACTTCATCGGGGTGATATAACGCATCATCCGAATTACGGACTGTCTCCTGCGTGAGCAACAACTGATAAAAACGCGGATTCTCTACCGATCGTAACGTCGGATCATCATTGAAGTCATTTTCGACGAACAATGGATCATCATTGAAATAAACGAGAATCTCGTTTCGGTTTTGCTGAAGTGTACCGTCGACCAATCGAACCACAGGTTGCGGAACCACGGCTTCGATGAGGGCTCCCAAACGCAGGTCGAAACGCGTGATGTCGACACGCTGTTCCGAGTCCCCAGTTTGCAGGAGTTCCCCGGCGGTGTTCTTCAGACCAATCAATCCAACCGAGGGATCGTCGTAGCCAAATACCTCAACCATGTACTGATCATCGATCAGTGCTTCGGAGAACCGTACAACGACCTCATTCGAGGCGTTATCGCCCAGACTAACCAGCCCAGGGACGATCGTCACATCATCTTGAGTGCCCAACGTGTCATCAGGACCCGCCCGGGTCACCTGAACGGCCCCCAGCGTGGAAGCGTCGATCTGTTGGTCTTGATCGAAACGCAGCGTCAAAACACGCGGCCGCGTCTGGACAATCGAGTTGTCAACAATCAACGAGCCCGTATTGGGCTGGATTCCGATCAACTGCGGACCGCCGTCTCCAGCAAGCATTTGACGCGACTCAAGCGTTTCTAAAATATTTTGTCGACGCTTCTTGTGCGTCTGACTTTTTTTCTGAGCTTTCCGCTCAGGCGAACGATCAGAATCTGCACCGCGAAGTGCACTCAGGTTGAACGTCGAGGAGTTATTTCGCTGACGCGAGGTCATAGACCGAACCTTCCAGGCGTTGGCGTGCTCACCAGAAATCTGGTGAAAAACACGACAGTGATGGGGTTTAGTAGTTGGGAATCAGTCGTAACGAGCGAGTGAGCAGGCAACGGTGTCTGAGCCACGCACGACCGACTAAGTGTCAACTGCTCCATTTTCATGGAAACAGCCGAAACACAGTCGCCGAGTATAGTTAGGCCCAAAATACCCGCAAACATTTGCCGCTTCGCTCCTCACAACAGGGACAACATCAATTGAAATGGCGACTGATCGTAGCGACAATGCGGGCGATCAATGCAATCCCAATCACAAATTCCCCTCTACGGAGGGGTAATCATGTCCACATATTCCCTCTTTGGATGTGGATCATTGGACGGGTGAAATCGAGGAAAGTTCCCGCCAGCCATCGGTCAATCACCGAAAGCGGGCATTCAAGGTCCGAGCGAAGGCGTTTTATTCGGCCCAGTGGCCGGACTACTCTTCATCGTCTTCATCGTCTTCCTCCCGATCAGGATGTAGCGGATCTTCGGGATCGAAGAATAGATCAGCTAGTCCCAGCGGAACAGCGTCTCCCCCTAACGTGCGGCGTCTTCGCTGAGCCAATTGCTCCAGATCGACCGCTTCTTCCCCTAGGCATTTCTCGAGAGCTTCCTGCCATGCCTCGTCCCTGCTAATGGGGTGGGTTGGATCCTGAATCATCCGTTTGATGGCAAAACGCAGTAAATTGATGCCATCCCGAGGTGAAAAATCGAGTTTCAATTGATGGGAGTGCTGCAAAAACTCCACTGTCATCGCTAGCATTTCTGGCTCAGCGAATGGCAGGTGGTACTGCAAAATGGACATTTCGTCCTGTTTGTTCGGAAATCCGACTTCCAGAGTTGGTTGCAAGCGACTGAGGATGTAATCGGGGATCTCGAAGGTTGATTCATCCTGATTCATTGTGACGGCAGCCCGAAATTCCCGATCCGCCTGGATCGTGATGCCAGCGACGATCGATTCAACCAAGCGACGTCCATCAAACAGGGGGGCCAGAGACGCCCAAGATTTTTCGTTCATCCGGTTCCCCTCGTCGAGCAGACAGACGCCGCCGCAAATCATGGCCGAAACCAGAGGGGAGGCATGGTAAGAAATCTCGCCTCCCTGACTCAACACAGGCGTCACCAGCAAGTCTTCGGGTCTGGTATCGGCGGTGCACTGATAGATGAACAGAGGGCGGTTCTGAACCCGCGCTGCAGCAATGGCCAGTTGTGTTTTCCCCACCCCGGGCGAACCCACCAACCTCGGTGTCAGCGGCAAATCGAGATCATCGACCACAATCCAGCAGGCGAGCAACTGCATCAGGACCTCGTGCTGACCGATCCATTGCCCGGGAAACTCATAAGGCTGGGACAACTTCAACTGTACACCACCAATTTCGGCGTAGCTTACCGTGTCATTCACGTCCTCTTGGTGGGAATCAGATTCTCGAGCGGGCATGAAGTTGGTGACTGAGATTGGTGAAAATTAAAAAGTCGCAAACAGAAGAGACTAGAAAAGTGAGTATCGGGATCAACAAACCAACGTGACTGCCAAATCAGCAACTTGTCTACCCTTGTTGTATCGCGCCAGCATCATCAGCATGCGCGTCGGGCAGAAATAATTGAACCCGACCTATGAACCTGCTCTGGATCGGCAACGAAGACCTGAATGTTCCCCCATCGCAACAGGGAAGCCAATGCAGCGGGAACAGAGGTGTCCCTCGCCCCTCGTGGCAATCCTGCCTGCATCGTGCAACCCGCCTGCCGAGCATCGTGCAAACCAGCCAGGAACGGGATAACTGAGCCCGGCAAGCCGAACTGGTCAGCGATGTGGGATACGACATCACTGGTTTGCTGACGATTCAGAGTCCGTCTTCAACCGTGTTTGAGTCCGCTGCTTCGATTTTGGTGGTCCATGCTGTTTTTTCACCACACTGTTTTCTGTGTTGCTGTTTTCTGTGTTGCCGTTTTCTGCGGCATTGGGTGGTGTCTGGCTCGAACCACTTCGGGTGGGTTTCCCGTCTTTGCCTTGCTGCTGTTCTTCGAGCACAGCCTTAGCAATCGCCCGAATGTATTGGTGAATGGAGTGATCGACAAACGGATCGATTTTCCACTTCAGCAAACCTCGCCAAAAACCGATCCAGCGATCACGCGTTTTACCTACAAAGCCAGTTCGACGAATTTGTCCCCTGCGATCCAGATAGACTTCGTCCCCACAATGCTGATAGCCAAACCACGCTGGTGGAACTCTCGTCACAATATCGTTGTTATTGACGTATCGAAAGTGTTCCAACTTGGTGTAGTGGACGTAGCGATCATTTCCCACACGCGGACTTCCGAAGGAAAACAGCCGCTCGGGATTACTATCGATGTGGGACAGTAGACAACGTCCTGCGCAGATGGTTGCCATCGCACCACCAAGCGAATGGCCGCAGAACCAAAGTGGCTGGACATTGCACATCAAAGCGGTTTCCAGCATTGGCCAAAGATCGTCAACTTCACGTTTGAAACCACCATGCACTCGACCGACAGTTTCCGACAAGACACTGGTCGCATTGGCATCGGCGCGGATGTCGTTCCATTCCCCCGGTTCGGTCCCACGGCAAGCGATGATACAGTCATGATCGTTTCGGAACCGATACGCCTGTGAACCATCACGTTCATAAAAGGCAACATCAGGAAATCCGATACAAACTGCCGCACGACGAACTTCTGCCGGATCGTTGTAGGCCACCATGGCCATTTCTGCCATGAGCAAAGACTGTTCCAGCAGGGTCAAATCAGCAACTGGCCGAACGACTCGGGAATGCAGGACAACTGGTTCTTCGTTACCGTCCTGAATTCGCTGTGTCGAATGAGCCACTTGTTGCATCTTGTTGCTTCCTTTCACTTGAATCCCGTTCTCACGCTGCAACGCTACTTGCAGAGATTGCTTAAAAAGCCAGCGTGAAAGTTACCCATCGACGGAAAAACCAACTTCAACAGACTCGGAAGTCGGCAACATGGAATCGGCTTTGGGGTGCCCGCCATCGACGTCAATCTGCATGGTCAAATGCCGTCGCCAATTCTGGTCATCGGGTTGGGGGAAATCACTACGGAAATGCACTCCGCGGGACTCCATCCGCGCCAACGCAGCATCAACGATACACGACGCTGTCAGCAATAAATTCTGCAATTCCCAACCTTCCACCACGTCAAATTGATGTGGCATCACATAAGCAGCAAAAGAGCGAATTGAATCAACCGCCTCCTGCAACCCCTCGGCATCCCGCTCAACACCAGCCAAACGTCCCATCAGGCTTTTCAGGGAAACTCGTACATCAGCAACATCAAATGACTCATGGCGAGCATGGACGGGGTGCTGGATGCGGGGGACGACCATATTGGTTGGCGCTTCGGCTGCAGCCCGAGACGCTGCTTCACCGGCATGCGTTCCATAAACCAAGCCTTCCAACAGACTATTGCTGGCCAGACGATTGGCCCCGTGCAAGCCGCTGCTGGTCACCTCACCAGCAGCCCACAATCCGGGCAAACTCGTCCGTCCCTGTCGATCAACCGTGACCCCACCAATCATGTAATGGGCTCCTGGCCTGACAGGAATGCGGTCACTTGTGATATCGAGACCAAATTTCGAGCAAGCTGTGGCAATCCCCGGAAACCTCGCCATCACATGCTCGGCATCGAGATGGGAAAGGTCCAAAAAAACATTGGCATGTTTGGTCTTGGTCATCTGTCGAATGATTGATTGGCTGACCACGTCCCGTGGTGCAAGCTCGGCACGCGCATCGTAGATGGACATGAAACGTTCGCCATTACAATCGACCAGATGAGCCCCTTCGCCTCGCACCGCCTCTGTTATCAGCGAGCGTGAGGCACCGGCGATATACAGCACGGTTGGATGGAACTGGAAAAATTCCATATCACGCAGTTGGACTCCCGCTCGATACGCCAGTGCCAACCCATCCCCCGTTGCCACGCTGGGGTTGGTCGATTCACGAAACACCTGCCCAGCTCCGCCCGTGCACAAGATCGTTTCCTTAGCCCAAACCATGATCGGATGATCGTTGGCATTAAAAATCAAGGCACCGCGGCAACGTCCCTCATAGGTCAGCAGGTCAACCGTGAACGCATTTTCCCAGATGTCGATATTGGATGTATCCCGCGTCCGCTTGATCACCGCACGCATCACTTCCTTGCCGGTGGCGTCACCACGAGCATGAATAATCCGCTCGTAGCTGTGTCCCCCTTCTCGTCCCAGTGAAATTTCGCCGTCATCCTGATCAAACTTGGTTCCCCAACGGACTAATTCTTCGATCCGCCGTGGTCCCTCTCGGATCACCATGTCCACGATCGTCTGGTCGCAAAGGTTGCCACCTGCAACCAGCGTGTCGGCAACATGCGACTCGAAGCAGTCATCTGGATCCAAAACACCGGCAATCCCACCTTGGGCATATGCGCTGTTGGACTCGCGAAGTTGGTCCTTGGTAACCACCAGCACTGACTGGTTGGGTTCCACTGCATTGGCCGCCCGAAGACCCGCCAAACCTCCACCAATGACAAGCACATCCGCAAATCGATGCACGGCCCGTTTTGAATCAAATGGCAACAGGTAACGAGGCGTGATCATTCCAAAATCATCCGTTCAATGGACCAATGTCTATCAGCAGTGCGTCGGGAACTTTGTCACGACAACCGTGAAAAATCACAAGAAGTCGCCACCGATGCGGATATCAGAATAGCGCAAGACAGCATTCGACTCAATTCCCGCTCGATCCCAAACCATCAGTGACCATAGCCATGCAACCATAAGGGACTCTTAGCGTAACGTACCGAGCAACAGAGGCTCTGTCAGGTATGGCTCACTGGATTGAAACAGGGAAACATTCAGCTGCCGAAATCAAATTCGGCTAATGCCCCCCTCAGGGTGGTTCAAGCTGGCCCAACAGCAGGCTGCAGCCGCCTCGACCTACGCGAAAGAACTCAATTCCCATGAACCCAACGAACTTGTACCCAGCATCGAGCAGGAATCGAACTGAAAACAGCCAGCGGCGGCAAAAGAATTCATGACTGCCTTCGTGGATTCATTGAAAAAACAGACAGGCGCAAACGCCAAAACGGGCACAGATTGCCACCAGCCGGCTGAAAAGCCGGGTAGCAGGATCACTGCCTGCCCAAAAAAGGGATGCCCCCTGATATTCCCAACCTTCGGATTGTGGGGCCGGTATCGGTTGGATAGCAGCGGAATCAGGTTCTGACGGCGGTACCAACGAAAACCAGACGCCATCCGACAACCACCGCTGTATGCTGGAACAGCCCGACCGGGCATCCAGCCACCGGGCCAATCAATCAACAAACTGCTTTCGACAGCCGGCAACAGCCTGTTCAATTTCGCAGATCAGCGAATAATCTCCGCCATCCAGTATCCCTATCCAAGAATCAAATCCCGATCACCGATGACTCCCCCGGTCGCAGCCGATCAACCGCCGACATTACGATGTCAACCTGCTGACTCGGCCCTGAGCCAACAAACTGCGTTGGCAGGCATCAAACACTCGCGGCAACATCCCATGGACGGGGACTCAGGCACCCCCAAGCATCCAATCCACCCAAGACGCCGATGAGCGAACTGAAACACGAACTGCACCCTAAACCGGACCCTACCGAGACGGACACTTCCGAAGAGAGTCTGGCCGGGCGTGAGGCATTGCAGGGCGGTGAGGCATTGCAGGGCGATGAGGCATCCTTCGGGATTTTACCTGGTCGCAAGCGTCGACGACGCAAACGCTTCAAACGACGGTTGACTTTAGCTGTGCTGCCAACGCTTTTGACACTTGGAAATGGTGTCTGTGGTTTGGCTGCGATAGCAATCGCGATGAGCGTCGACCTGGGATGGGAACCAGAAAACCAACTCCTTGTGGCTGGCATTCTAATTTTTGGTGGCATGCTGTTTGACGCGCTCGATGGATCAGCCGCCAGAATGACTGGCCAAGAAAGTCAGTTCGGAGCGGAATTGGATAGCCTCTGCGATGCCATCACCTTCGGCACAGCGCCCGCTGTGATCGTTTGGCAATGGCAATATAACGCAGGCATTGAGCTTCCCCAGAAAGTGACATGGGGCATCGGAGTCTTGTTTGCTTTGTGCGTCTTGATTCGACTGGCTCGTTTCAATGTCGAGACAACCGAGGACGATCCGCATGACGGGTTTGATGGTTTACCCAGCCCTGCCGCAGCAGGCACCATTGCTGCATTCGTGATTGCGATGCCGGAACTGACTGCCTACACCACGGAAACGACTCACGAAACTGTCCGCCAGATAGCCGAGCAATTGCGGAATGGATCACAAATCTTCATGGCCGTGCTGACCCTGACGCTGGCTTATTTGATGGTATCGCGTTTTCAGTACCCGCATGTTTTCCAGCAACTACTCAGAGGCCGTCGTGCGCCACACCAAATTGGACAAGCACTGTTTGTGCTCATTGGTGCGTTACTGCTGCACTGGCTGGCCTTACCCATTGCGTTTTGCTATTACGCCTTTGCCTCACCGGTAAAAACGCTGTTGCAACGGTGGAAGCAAAAGGGCAGCACTGAAGCAACGACAACCCCGGACTAGAACGAGACAGCGTTGGTCAAATCGTCGAACGCATCTTTTCCAGCGCTGCTTCGATTCTGGAAGCATCTTGAGGCAGCACGTCACTCAACAGGGGCGTGATGGGTCCTGTTCTGGCGATGCCGGAAATCTCGACTGCCCGATGCAAAACCTTGATGGGATGGATTTCGTTCCGTAGATCTTCGAGGGGACAGAACCATTGGCGAAGTGAGTCGGCCAACTCGAAATTTCCCGCGTGGATGGCGTGCATCATTTGCATCGATTGCTCCGGGGCGACGCAAACACAACCGCTGGTGAATCCGCAGACTCCAAAATCACGCAGATGTACGATGGCCGGCTGCTCTCCAATGCCGCTGACAATACGCTCGGCCGGAAAGACATCGAGCACTTGCCGTAGATAGTCATCCTGCGCGGGGTCATCGCGAACG
>Ga0315334_10001578_pt1 | contig 14059 bp, 6 predicted proteins | sample M150034915metaG_FD_205555 | JGI IMG/M metagenome (GOLD analysis project Ga0315334, IMG submission 205555) | Ammonia-oxidizing marine archaeal communities from Monterey Bay, California, United States - M1 500m 34915 | ecosystem: Environmental > Aquatic > Marine > Intertidal zone | place: USA... | reverse complement strand
AGCCCGTATGGTCCGTTCTTGCTCATCGCGGGTATTGGTCCGAAGGCCGATACCCGCCCACCAAGACATCCACGTAGACAATGTGCGCTGCTGGTATCGCTCTTCCGTTGGGAACAACCGACGCATGTCAGAGAAGACAGGCAACATCATTGCCATGACATGCAGGTCTTTGTCCCTCATCATCCAAATACCGCTTTTGTTCTTCTCCGCGATTGGGTTCTTCCCGGTTGCACTCAACATGGGCATCAACAACGGAATCTTCGTATAGATGGTTGGCACCTGAACATATTTGCCTGTGAAATCGTAACCCTTCCAATAGTTGCGATTAGATGCCCACTCCACCGGACCTTTGACAAGGGGTGTCAACTGGGTAAACAGCGTGCTTATCGCAGCCTCCGCTCGGTCCATCGGGTTGGAACTATCCAAAGCGAGAATCGGATCAAGCATCTCCAATGGCGTCTTGAACGGCAGGTCCGGCAGGATCCACATGTTCTCACCCTCGTACTTGAACGGCAACTGGATGCCCCCCTGACGGACCATCCACGGTGGCACGGGTGCATTCCTCGGCTCGTCCCCTTCAATGTTCTTCTTCATAATGTTGTACTTGTTGAAGACCTTCGGGTTTGCCCCAATCTGTTCAATCATCAACGGAAGGTTCTTACGTGTCCACGTATAGAACGGTACCAACCGTTTGACGACACCCTGTTCAAAGTCGGACAGATCCGAATAGTCGAAATGGAACTTCATAATGCGCTCAAAGGCTTCATCAATCCCAGCGCCACGCTTCAACGAATCAAACCCCATGACGCCGCGTACAAAGGTTTCCACCCCCATACCCGTTTCCTTCGATATGCGCAACGGAGCGTTGCGACTACTGAAGGGATTCATTGCCTGCAACGCACGCTTCAACTTTGTGTTGGCCTTCGGACCACCAGCGATCACCTGCTCCACACCGATCTGGCCTTGCGCACCACCCAAGATGCCTTCCATATCCATGTGCCGGAGAATGGCAACATCGTCCGCTGGTGCCTTCCTGAAAATCAACCGCGACTTTAGAGCCTTCTCCATTTTTGCAGCACGATTCGTCAGACCCAACTCCAACGCACGCTCATGCTGATAGTTCCAATACGCGTTCTGGAACTGGCGGTATGAACCTGCTTCCACACCAGCCAGATAGTTCATAAACACGGCAGAAAAATAGTTTCGCATGTGGAATCCGGGCTTCATAATCATGTAGCCCTTCACCAGATTATGAACGCTGTCGTAATGGCGTAGGAACCTGCCCATTGCGCCCCCGCCGCCACGGAACCTCGTGACGGCAGTCATCGACTCAACCATTGCCGCTGGCCCCTGCGACATGACACCAAACGGCTTGAAACCAGCGTCGAAAGCAAAGTCCAAGAGTCTTTCTTCCCTGAAGCCTCGCTTCAACGGGAACCAAATCTCATCATCCCCATACTCGCCCACCTGACGCAGCCACTTTGCTGCTTCTCCGCCCGCCTCCATCTCCTTCAACGCAAGAGCCATCTGTTGGGCGTCCGCATCCATGAGGGCGCCCACAGAAATCTTCAGATTACGCATCTCGTTAGACAGTTTCTCCAACGGAACAGACCGACCAAACTTGTCAACCGTTCCCAACCTGTGCAAAATAGCGTTCGCCGTATCAGCAGCATCCCTGCGCTTTTCCGCCTGAGAAATCAAAGTATTTAGTTCATTGATCTTACTAACAGACTCGGCACCCTTCGGCTTCTGCAACAAATCGGCTCGCGCCTGCGCACGCAACTGCTTATCGGTTCCGGCAAACGCATTTCTCAAACTCTCAGTCTTCAAATCAGGACGACCCACGGGTCGTGCGGCAGGTTGAACCAGATTCTCTTGGTTCAGAATCTGAAGCGCCCGCTTAGTTATCTGCGCCTTAGAAGGTTCACCCCTCTTGTACTTCGTGGCCTTCGCCGCACGCGTTTCACTCTTCGCTGCCGCCAGCATCAAACGCTTCTCTTCCTTTACAGCGCGGGCAACATGCAGCCGCGCAACAGCAGCGTTCAACTCTTCCTTAGCGCCACCCGGACCATCCAAATCCTCAGCGGCACGCACCTTCGTCTGATACAAACTTTCCACCGGATCCCCCGGATCCAACGTACGACGCGCCTTCCCGATGAGTTGCTCTTCAGCGAACCGCTCATAGTTCAACAAAAAGTCTTCAATGTCCAAGAGTCCGGGCTTGGCGTAACCGCCCGCACCAACCCTTCCCAAACCAATCACATCTTCTATCTGATTGGAAATGGTCGTAGGTGTGACGCCTACAGCCAGAGGATCGACAAGAATGGCGTTGAACATCCCAGCCTCACCCCCGTATCCTGCTATTTGCCTCTTTCCCAGCGTGTACGATTCCGGGTTGATCCACGCTGCCGTCGTGTACCCGTCCGCCATCATGGACCGCCGGTAAACATCCATAAACCGCTCATACCGCATGGCGCCACCCGTGGACTTCCAACCCTCTGCGGGCACAGACTCAAAGCCAGTAAGGCCCCTGTCCAAAGCCTGCTCAATCTCAGTATGGCCCCTGAGGGCGATAGGGGTTTCACCTCGGGCAAGGCTTGGCTGCCTACCGATACCGGACAAGATTCCCTTCCGACCGGTCGGAGCCTCCCCCGTGGCCGATGCGGCCAAGTTCTGCCGACCTTCGTTGAGTCGATAAGGCATCAAATCCGGTGTAGTCATCAACTCAACCTTGTAAGACCACGCATCAATCGGGTTCAGTTTCTCGTCAATGCGTGCAAGGAAATCAACAACGACATTCTCTATAACAACGGCATCGTCCACCACGAACTTGCCATCAACCACCCTTTTCGTGCTTTCCAAATGGGCGATAAACAACGCCTTCGTCTGGTAATCCATCGCATCCAAGGTGGGAATCCCAAACTTTGTCAGATCGTCCAACAGGTTCATCTGATCGACAAGTTCTCGGGCCGCTATCGGGCGCGGGCTGACCAATATCGGGGCAGCCTCGTATGGGACATTGCTCAATCTTCTGAAGTACTTACGCAAATCCTCATACAACTGCGGGTCACTCCGCTGTATGCGCCCAAACATGTCTAGCGACATGTCAGAGTTCGTCAGCGTTGACGTTTTGCCCCCGTCTGTAACCATCCCTTCCATTTGTCTCGTAAACTGTTGCAACGCATCATCCAACGTGCCCTGACTCGCATGGATTGTTTGTGCCCGCGCATTGGCAACAGCAGCAGCGTTCAGATTAGAAGGTAATCCATAGGTCCGAACACGCTCACCGGTAAGACCAACATTGACATCAAGCGCATAGATGTGTGACGATCCGGTAGTCATAGCATTCTTCGCGCCACCGGGACTCATATTCAAACCCCACGCATCAGGCCACCCCATACCCGTACCACCCACATTCACACCTGACGGATCAATAACCTGAGATGTTTTCCCGTGATGGAACAGGGTCATCACACCAGCCCAAGTATTACGATCACTCGTAACGGGAGTAGGACCACCAAGAGTCTTAGTGGAAATAATGGGTGCCGTTTCAGCCGCGCCATGCGCCTGACCCTTCACCTTCCCGATGTAATAGTACGTTTCCCCCGTTGTGCCCGCATACGATTCGGGAAGCACATCCAATATGTGCGCTTCCAAACCGGTTTCTTCAAAGGTTTCCCGCAACGCAGCCTGTGCCGGAGTTTCCCTCGGGAAGTCAAGAATGGATTCCTGTGCCTTACCCTTCGGGAACGTCCACTCCACACCACCAAACGGTTTACCACTCGGACCATCCGTAGGCATACGCATAATGAACTTGCCGTTGTCATCCAACAGCACTATCCCATAAGAAACGTTTGGCCCTGTCTCCCACATCGGAGGTGTCGCTACATCAGCCTTCAACGTGCCCTTCATAACGTCGTCATAGTTTGAGCGCAGAACGTCAACGGAATCCAACAGATTCTCTTTGCTGAACGATGCCTGCCGCAACAATGCGTCCGATTCGATACCCCCCACCAACGCTTCTTCGTTCGACAACCCCATCTGCACCTGCATGTACGCGTCTTCTTGGGTGTCTCTGAACCTCCGCGCCGTGCCTACGTTGCCACTAAGCCAGTCTTCGACCTCATCCAAGACTTCCAAATCCCGCTTTTTGGCCTTATTGCCCCTCGGATTACCAATCCGTTCTCTTGCCTTGTCAAAGGTGAAAGTATCTAAGGCTTGGCTTTCTCCGTCAGGCGAAAGCCACGGCTCATACTTCTTTGCCTTGGACGTAATCTGAGTCGTGGGACTATAAGTACCCCTGACAGCCTTCTCAACCTCCGGCACACTAATACCCCTAGCAGCCAACGCCTCAGCGATAAGATCCATGCCCTCATTGTGGACCTGCTTCAACTTGTCTGCCAGATACTTGTGCCGCTGCTCCAGAAACTGAACAAACTCTGTAGTGTGGGCATACTCGGCGTCAGGCAAATACTTGCGTACGAAACCCTCCCAACCCATGTGGCCCTTGCGAACCTCATCCAACTGCTGCCATTGTTTCACGAGTTGCCCCGTGATCCCCTCAGGAAGACTTTCCTCCCACCTTCGGATCATTGGCGCATACTCAGAAGCAAGAGTGAGATCCCGAAGAGAATCCATTTCGGACACTACGCGATAATCCCAAGAAGGCAGACCAGCGGTCTTCAACGGCCCCGTTGCACGGAAGTTGAACACCGAACCATTATCTATACGAACCAAACGACCCGACTGGGCTATCCCAATGTTTTCAATGTTTGCGCCTACAACATCCCAGTTTGCCAACAGTACGTCCGTCAGATGGTTGTCACCCAACATGTCGTAAATGGGGCGAATGTTTACCGCATCCGCAGCCAGAGCGGTTGCCTGATCTGCTGTAATCAGTTTCGGCAAACCACCCCCCTGCATGTGCAAGCGCATATCCTGTGACACGACGTTCGGACGTGACATCTCCCCAACCGGTAGAACGTTGTCAATCCATTCGGATATAGCCCACCATGTGTCCGTATCCGCGCTGTACGAAGCGCGCGAAATGGGAGCCATGCCGATATCTCCACCTACCTCACGGTATAGGGCGTTAGCCAGCACCTCTCCGTAGACGCGGCGTTGTCCGTGGTCTAACGCACCGGGTTCATTCATCATTGAAGGATGGGTACCGTACTGCTTCACATAGAACTCTTTCGGACCCTGAGGCGTATCAATCAGATACTTCCCACCCGGATTGGTCCCCCCGTGAACGCCACCGATGCCGGAACCGGCAGCAGCCGTCATGGTCCCATTCGTGAGAATGTCATCAATCGAATACGCTGCATTCTTGAACGGCATCGTCCTCGCCCACGGTGACTCCGCAGCAGCCTCCTTCAACGCCTGATACTTCGCATACTCCTCAATGCCGAAGAAACGCCGACCATGCTCCCCCGGCGAAAGTTGCACCTCAAACACAACCGGTCTGAACTGCTCCAAAGCCTGCTCAATCTCATGGCCCCGCAACCTGAGCGCAGTCTCCATCTGCGCAACAACAGTATCCACCGTTCCAAACGAAGTCATGTTCATCATGTTCAAATCATCATGCACCCCGTAATAGGTGTGCAAATGCTGCCGCAGAACATTATCGGCACCGATCTCGCTGAGAGCAACCCCGAAGGTCTGCCCATTCGCCTGCGCCCTCTCCGTGAAAGCAACCAACGCCACCCGCGCCTCTTCAACATTCGCAGGTGTCGGAATCTTTCCCTGCCACACCGCAGGATGGTAGGCAATCCACTCTTGCAGGATCGCCGTAGACTTCTTCGTGCTATCCCTAATCGTACGATACGCCTGCGAATACTGTTGAAGTCGCAATCCACTCAAAGTGTTTGCTTCCTGCAACGGAGATAGTTCGATAGCGAGCCACGTACCCAACGGGGTGTCATCCACGTCGTCCAACATGCGGTTGGCGCCGACCAGCATCTCCAACACCTGCTTCTCGGTGTACTCGTTCTCCACACCCTCCTTGCCGATACGAAGCACAAACTGCTTCGTATCCTCAATGATGTCCAGATTCCCGACAAATCCCTCTAAATCCTTATTCTTGCGAATATACGCGTACAGGGCTTCAGGAGTGAGCGCCGTATCCGGCTCCCACCTGCGGAACAGGCGTTCAAATATGTCAAATGTTTCCGTATCGCGGAACACGGCGTGTATGCGATGCTCCATCTCCAACTGCCCAACGGTGGACGCCCGCAATGTTTCCAAAAAGTGCTTCGGAACGGAGTCGTCGGCCCGTAGGGTCGCAAGACGTTCCATTATCTTGACCCGTTCCCGCTCCATCTCAACAGCGTTCTTGACCGTACCGGTCTTCAACTTGTTGCCAATCTCAGCGATTCTCATTTCGGCTTCAGCAACTTCTTTCTGAATGCCCATGACTTTCGCTTCGGCCTGCTGAACCTGCAACGCCTCAACGTCAAACTCCGAAACAGCGCGCCTGTAATCCTCTTCAGCAAGATCCAGAGCAGCCTCACGCTTCGCCAACTGCTTCTTCAACAGCCCTATGTCACGCTCTTCGGCTCTAGACAACTCCGTGAACGAATCTTGCAGATAACCTGCCGTTCGCTTCAGTTTGACCTGCGCACGCATAACCCTGATCCACTTCGCCTGTACCGCCCGTGGGGGAACCTGCTTCATTACCGCCATGCGGTCAACGAAGATGCCACTACCGATCATCAGGTGTTCAAAGTAGACTTCGCCTACACGCTTCGCCAACCCGGTCATGTAGTTCGGAACAACCTCGTACCAGTTGTCGCTAAACATCCCATAGCCGATGCCGATCTCGTCCATGATCTTGGCGACCTGATCTTCCACAGGTGGCGCCTTGAGGCCATCGTCCATAACGGTGTTGACCTTGAACAACTTCTGGCCGAAGATTTCGGAACTCTTCTCCTTCGACACCATCTCCCGAGCAACCTGCGGATCTATCCCCTCGTTGACGCGCTTCCTGACGAGCGCCTCAAACTCGTCATGGTCTATGTACTTGCGGCCCTCTTCGATACCGCTGGCATCAAACGGCTTCCTCTTATGACGGCGCTTCATAGAACCGGGACGCCTCTTCGCTAACGCCTCCCGTGCTTCTTTCGTAATCTGACGAGGCCCATAGTTATCCACCCACCCCAAGAAATCCTTTTTCGCACGTCCATGCGCTTCGTCACGGAACCGACGCATAAGCGTGAAAACGGACTCTGCTATTTCATCCCCGGCAGCCTCCCTGACAATCCGCATCGCATCTTCATCAGCCCGCACCGCACGCAGCAATACGGCGCCGCCATCAGGATGGTCGGGCGCCAACCGTGGAAAGGTCTTCACGGCGTCCTTGACCTCTTCAAACATAAGTCCAAACTGTCGTTCAGCGACACGCCCCATCGCGGCACTCCGACCAAGATTCCCTACGGCAGTCTTCGCTTTGACAACCTCCATAGCGTCTTTGCTTTGACGGATTATTCTGCGCTGGTCAGCCATGCGGCCACCCGCTGAACGCCAACGATCCCCCCTACCAACAAACACTTTCCGTGTCATGTTCGCAAAGGCCACCGTTGGACGGCCCAAAAACTTGTTGCTGGCACTAAACGTCAACATTTGAATCGGGATCGGATCCAGCAAAGGCTCCAGATCCTTGAGTCGCTTACGGATCGGGTTCGTTATCACTTTGCGCGAAAGGGCACCCGTGAAAGGTTTCATTATGCCGATACGCAAACCGGCAGCATTCGCTTCGGCCTCAGTTATGAGTGTGCTGAATCCCCGCTCCCCCGCAAAGTTGAAGAACCTGTCCATATCTGACTTACGCATTGCGTTGGCGACGAACTTGTACTGTTCGTTCGTCATCTTTAGTCTGCCGTGAGAGGCACCTATCGCTACAATGTCCGTCAACTTGCTAATATCATCCGCCACGTTCTGTGGAAGTCTGATCTTCAAAGCATCAGTCAACACCCCTTTGCCCACAGCGGGAAGATTCAGAAACTTCTTTCCGAAATCAACAAAGAGGTCACCCCCCTCACGGGTAATGATCTTACTTGTTCCCTTCTTCAGATCGTCAGCGACCTGAATCATAAAGTGCTCTGAGTTCTTTCCCAGAAGGCGAGCATCAATAGCCCCCCTGATTAGATCATCAACCCCCTCAGGGGCTACAGCCTTCGGAGCCAACCGATCAGCAACAGCGGCTCCGGGGCGTCCCGCTATGTCGTCCCGAAGGCGGTCAGCCAACTTCTTGTAATTTTCACGGGTCTTCGGATTCAACGCGGTTTTAGCCCCACGTTCAGCAACCAACAACGCTGCTCGTTTTTCTGCAAGAGTAGTTACGCGCGCCACCTTGGGTGCCGCAGCAGTAGCAGCGCCACCAGCCCTTGCGATTACACCCCCTCCGAAGCCTGCCAGAGCCTGCTGCAACTGTAGTCCAGTCGCTGTGAGCGGACCCGCACCGGGTACAGGCTGTCCCTTGCGTAGAATGGGCCGTCCTGCCGCCGTATAAAGCGGTGCAGCCTTAGCAGCGGCAGGTGCCGCCGCTGCGGGTGCCGCCACCGCCGGGCGGGCGCCGACACCGGCCCTGACCCTAATCACACCCGGTAGATCATCAAGACTCTTGTGCGTGAACGTCCTCAACAACTTCATGGCGTTCCCACCGGATGTCAAACCACGCGAAATGGGGATAGCCAACTTCCCGAACGTGGCAATCTTCGCCAAAGGATCCATGCCGATGTCACCGAAGAGGGCGAGGCCACGGTTCGCCCACCACTTGAACTCATCCATAAACCCGCCGTCGCGGGTACCTTGCAGGAAACCAAACGTGTTGAAGATGTCACCGGTTCCATACATGAAATCGTGGGAACCTGACTCTTTACGATTCCAAAGATATGAACCGAATCCTAAGGCATCCCCAAATGATAGTCCGGGGTCACCTCTTATGGAATCGGTTGCTTCCTGTAATGCCAACTTTGCCGTATCGGGCATTGAGTCGTAATCAATCACACCCCACGTTCCAAGGACGCCAACCTCCGCCGCAGAGGCAACAACCGACAAACCAATAGCAAGACCCTCCAGCCCCTTCATAAACATGCCGCCACCATGCGACAATGCTGATTGGATTGGCCCCGGAGTATCATTCCATCCGTCTATATACCACGGCAAATCAACGCCGGGGCGACTACCCATAACCAGATCCCGCGTGTACTCACGGGTACTTAGCGATGGGGTGATACCGGCAGAACCATAACTACCGGCATACGGATCAAACCCTTCGGTACGCCCGTAATCACCTAAACCCATGCTCTCAAGCAGGGTGTCTTTGGTCGTCGTGCGACCTGTATGCGTCACCTTTGTCGCTGGGGTAACAGCCTGCACGATTTCTGCCCGTGAAGCAGTCAACTTCTTGCGAAGATCAGAACGAAGTTCTGCTAGTGGAATAGTTCCACGGTTGGCAACCATACTATTGGCTCGCTAGATAGGCGTCCATTACCGCTGACGGGTCTTGAGTGCCCGCAGCCCAGCCATACTGAGCGCCCGAAGCATTGTATTGTGCTTGGTTCCGCAGCGCAATCAGGCGTCGGGCCATATCGACAAGTGCCCGCAGCGCAGCGGCATCTTCTGCGGGAAGAGCCGGACTTCGCCTCTCTGGAAACTCTGGATCCACCACCCTTCCCTCGGTCAACGTGCGCAAATACGCCTCAGCATCCGACAAGCCCCCGTATTCGGTTACGAAATACCGCTTGCCGTCTGCACGACCGGGACCGGCATCAACGACCGTTCCATCAAACTCGGCAGCCTTATCCCCAGTACGAGGATCATCCTTTTCCCACCTCGTTGAACTCTCACGCATATTCGGCATTTGAGCAACAGCCATCGCCGTCGTATAAAGTTCATCCGACACACCGGGGAACATGGCTTTCATCTGAGACAAAGGATCATCCCCAACTGCATTCTCCGCCAACGCTGACTGAACATCAGCCTGACGTTGCTGTTCAGTATCGTACCTTTGGTCAAGGAGCGCCGTGTCATAATCGTACCTCTGATCTGCAAGAGCCTTCGTGTAATCATCGGTCTGGTAACCCCGATTCAACAAAGCAGCCGCCTGCTGATCCGCAAGAGCCTTCGCGTAATCCGCTTCCTGCCAGCCACGTTCGGTGGTCATATCGGTAGTCTGCCAGCCACGACCCTGCAACGCATCCGCAGTCTGCCAAGTCCGCGTCAGGTTCATCATGTCCAACTGGCGTTCATATTCCTGCGTACCAAACAGGTTCTGCAACTTCGCCTGCGCCTCAGACCGATCCACAGCCTCGGTGAACTGGCGCACATACTGGTCTTCCTGCAACAACGCTTCCGTCATCATTTCCTGTACGCGATCCTCATAAACCGTACCGCGCAATGCTTCAGTCAAAGTGGCCTCCACCAAGGCCCGCTGCTTCTCTGTTTCAAACCCTCCCTGCCGCATCGTTTCGTTCAATATGGCAGAAGCCTGCTCAATGTTGATTTGAGCAGTCGTATCAGCCTTCGCCTGAGCGATCTGATTCTCAATCTGGAACTCCAGATCACCCAACGCTGTCAATGCTTCTGCCGACAACTCAACGGGAGCAGCCAATCGGGCTGCGGCTGCCATGTTGGCAATCTGCCCCAACCGGGCCATAGCATCCTGCGAAGAAGTCGCCTGCGAAGAAACCAAGGTTCCCGCCAAAGCAGCCATCGACTCAAACTCGTCCGTAACCTGATCGCCCAACTCTGCACGAATATCGGTCAAACGCTCCGTAAGCGCCAACTCCATGTCCGTCGCACGATCAATGACCTTCTGGTTCAGGGTTGTCTGCTGTTCTACACGATCAACCTCAAACGCTGCCAACTCGCCAGTCAATGTTGACTTGATCTCTGCGATCCGACCCTCAGCGCGCGTCGTAGCCGCTTCCAGTTGCTCGGATCGTGCCGTAGCAGCGTCGCTTACAGCCGTGCGCATTGATTCGTGTGCCGTCAGAATATCGGCGGCATAATCCGGGGTTGTGATGGTGGCAAACTCGTCACGAATCGTCTGGGTTAGATCCGTGGTTCCCAGTTCAGCCATGCGCCGACGGATTTCACTTTCCTGATGGGTTGTGGTCAGATCCCCAAATATCGTTACAATCGCATCGTCAACTTCCTCGTGGCCGTAGCCTCGGCGGCGTCCGCCACCACCTTCAAACTCTCCTTCTTCTTCTTCTTCTTCTTCTTCTTCGCCGGGTTCGCAACCATTGACACCCCAAGTGCCACCACCCAGCAGACAGGCCGATTTGGCTGCCGCGACTTCTGCGACAATACGATCCATGTCCTCATTGAAGACGGTTTCGGCATCAGGTCCGCCCTCCATCTTGGTGCCACGAAAGCCAAGACCTGAACCTGTCTCGCCTTCTTTACTAAGCACAACCGCATCGGCACCAGCATCGGTGCCCTTATAGAGTTTGGAACTCAACCCCAGATTCTTTGCAATCTGGTTGTAATCCTCGTCGGACATTGCGTCCAACTCTTTCAAATATGCATCAACATCCGCCTGCGTGACATTAGCCTTATCCTGTTCTGCGCGCTGCTCCTCCGAAGGCAACGTCTTCAAGAACGCTTCAACCGCTTGGAAGTCCTTGGTGAGAGTTGCCGTGTCGATACCGGGCTGAAGCGCCGCGAACTGGTCGTATCGGGTCTGTTCTACTGGATTCAGATTGTCATAGAAGTCGCCGTGGCGGGCGTCAGCCACCCCCAACGCTCCCTGCATATCGGCCATGCGGGCCGGGTCAACACCGTTTTCTTCACGATACGCGATGCGGAAGTCCTCAGCAGCACCCCCCTGACCCATAGCCATCAAGTCCTCGTAGAAGTTTATGGCATTGCCACCAGTCCCCAACATGGCATCGTCATAACTAGCCTGCATTGAAACGGGAGAACCCAAACGGAACGGATCCCCTGATGTCGGATCGAAACCGCCCTCAACGATTCCTGTCGCATCATACCCCTCACCGAAAGGACGCACAGTTGATGCAGGCGTGCTGGCCGGGAACAACTGTTCCACAATCGACCGTGCAGGCTGCTGATTCTCCATCAGATACTGATTTGCCGTCTGGGTGGCACCCTGTATTGTCGGAGATGGGGGCGGTTTGCCAAAGTTCCCCGGCTGATAGAGAGAGGTCAGATCAGGGGCACCCGGTGTCGATTGCGCCGTCTTCTGAACGTCAATCATGCCCTGCCAGTTGGCATCCGCAGCAGGATTGACACCACTCCCGATTGGGAACTGATTCGTCATCCAATCCGACTGGATACCCTGTATCGTCGCTGCCGACGGTGGCTGATAGTTCGGATCCGGGTGCGGACCCAAACTAGCCAAGAACTCCTGCATACCCAAGTCCAAATCATTCGGACTCGTCAAAACACTCTGAGCAGTAGGCTTGTTCTGCGCCATTAGACCATTCCCTGCAACGCCTGAGTCAAAGTAAACCTTCTCATAGCGTTCGCAATAGCGTCAGACTCCAATCCCCCATAAAGGTTCTCCTCCAACATGCTGCGCTGCCTGTCCAACTGTAAGCGCGCTTCCTCCTGCATGGTCATGGAACCCATCTGCGCCATCTGCTGCGCCCCATACGCGCGCTCACGGGCGCGCTTATGCTGACCAGAATCCAGCATCCCACGCTGATTGAAAGCACCCGGAATACGCCGCAACGTATCCTTGAACTGCTGACTCAACTGAAAGCCCTCTAGCGCAGAGGAACGATCCAATCGTTCACTCGCGCGCTGAATATCGTCCATCCCGTAACCGTATTCGACGGTACGAGTGTCAACACCTGCGGCGCGTTCAGCGTAGGTGGGGTAAGCCACCGCTTACGCCCACACGCCAACCGTGTTAGAAACCAAAACTTTCTTGGTCGCGGTTCCATCGGTATCGTACATTATTAGATAGTCGGTGGTCGCTACCGTTGCCCCAAGTGCCGTCAGTCTGCTCGCATCCACAATAAGGGCAATAGCGCCACTCGTTCCGCCCCCGGATAAACCGCTGGTGGAAGAGGTCGTGACAGCAGTAATGTCCCCGGTCGGAACCTGATCTATGCGCTGGGTGATGCGTGAAGGCATCGTTGCTCCTAACCGAAGTACGTGACATCAATGGTACTACTTGATGACACACGAATAAACTTTATATCCGTCAAATCGTCCTGATACAAATCCAGAACACTATACGGATTGATATAATGCCCCACGCTCGCCGTAGGCGTCCCCCAACGGACACGAATCGGTTCAGCCCCATTGGTGACCATCGCTGCTATCGCCGTAGCAGGAACCGAAGCCAAAGAAACTGCCGTACCTGCCACGGCCAACTGCTCGTCCCCGACGCTTGAACCATATTCTGATGCAGCCCTTCTGATACCCATATTTGCTCCTACGGCTCCAGCGCCGCTACGCGAGTCTCTAAATCGTCCAGTTTTTCTTGAATCTTGCGAAGTTCGTATTCAATAGAACGCGCATTCTGTCCCAAAAACTTGTGCGTCGGCTTGTATATGACCGGCATCAGTCCTCTACCCGCCAATCATCATCAATCATGTCGCCCAAATCATCCAACGCCACACTCAAATAGTTGACTGTGATCTGCAAATCTTCCAAATCGGTAGAACGCGCATACGCATTCATGTCCATCGTCTGCTCAATGGACGACACCGTTGCTTCCAGATGGTCGATGCGCGCCACTAGGCGTGCTGAGGACCATGTGACTGTGCCGACTATTACGGCCACGGACAGCATCAACCCGACGGCGACGGTGGGGATTCTGACTTGGCGAATGTCGGTGGGCTGATCGGTCACTCAGACACCTCAACCCATGAGGTCGTGTCCTCGTCCCAATGGTAGATGTTGCCATCCTGAGGATAATCAACAGGAGCCACCCAATAGCCAGCCCCGTCTACTTGTAGCCAAACGTGAGATGCGAAAGGTTTGGATGGCTTGATCCAAGAGGTAGAAGCCTCGTCCCACAAGTGGCCCCTGTCGGGTCGTTCTACAGGTGCCTGCCATATCAAAGTTTCATCCAACACCC
>Ga0315334_10001577_pt1 | contig 14065 bp, 15 predicted proteins | sample M150034915metaG_FD_205555 | JGI IMG/M metagenome (GOLD analysis project Ga0315334, IMG submission 205555) | Ammonia-oxidizing marine archaeal communities from Monterey Bay, California, United States - M1 500m 34915 | ecosystem: Environmental > Aquatic > Marine > Intertidal zone | place: USA... | reverse complement strand
TAAGACCATCACGATGCAAGCGGCCTTGAACAATCCGGAATCGAATTTGCTTTCTTTGGCGACAGTGACGTACGTACCCTTCACCCTGTGGGATTTGGCGTCCTTGTCATAGGTTGACACGGAATTGCGGTAGGGTTTGAGGATAAGGGATTATCCTACATCCTAGAAGCAGCGTACTCCACCGCGTTGTGGAAAATCGCCATGCCCTCTCCCTCGCCATGCTCGGTGTCCTCTCTCGTCCATGTTGCGCCCAGCCAAGTAGAGTGGTTTGCCTCTGGATGAGGCATGAGCCCAAACACGAGACCAGAGGGGTCGCAGACCCCAGCAATGTTCCTCCAACTCTGATTGGGAGAAACCGGGTACGGCAGGACCTCGTCGCTGGCACCGGGGTATTCGGTGGATGGATCGACGTAGCGAGCCACCAGCTGGCCGGACTCGGCCCACAGATCGAGTAGCTTGCGGTCGTCGGTAACGAACTTGCCCTCCCCGTGACGCACAGGGACACGCATACGGGTGATTCCCTTGGTCCAGATGCAAGGGCTGTCGGCGTCGAACTCTAAGTTAGCCCATCGGTTCTCATAATGGCCGCTGTCGTTGAGTGCAAGTGAGGCCGTCTGGGTCAGGCTGACCTCGTCGTCGCCGGGAAGGAGGCCCATCTTGACTAGGACTTGGAAGCCATTGCAGATGCCGATGACTGGTTTGCCGGACTTGACGAACTCCCTGACCTGCTCGCGCAGGCCGAAGCGCAGGCGGTTGCCCATTAGGCGGCCGCTGCCGAGGTGATCACCGAAGGAGAAGCCGCCGGGCACCGCCATGATATGGTAATCCTCGAGGCTGACCTCGCCGCTCACCAGACGGTTGACGTGTATCCTGTCCGCCGAGGCTCCGGCCATCTCAAAGACCGCCATGGTCTCCAACTCACAATTGATGCCAAAGCCGGAGATTACTGCTACTCTGGGCTTCGATTGCATCACGCATCACCCCCCAAAGATCCCTGCCAGGCCTTCTTCAACTTCGACAAAGAGGCTTGCAATACCTCGGTCTCACAGTAATTCACAGTAATCATGTCACCCTGATCTACGGCGCCGATCCTGCTGCACGCGTTACCTTCCATCGCTGCAGCAAAGGCGTCGGAGTCACCCGGGGCCACACTCACTAGGATCCTACCAAGGCTCTCGCCGAATAGGGCCCCCCATTCATCCAGATGGTTGCAGTCCCTCGAGAGCGAGGATATGTCCACGACCGCGCCTGAGCCTGCCCCGAAGCAGCACTCGGCGAGGGCGACCGCGAGCCCCCCGTCGCTGCAGTCGTGGGCGCTCGCAACGAAGCCTTCGGACATGGCTGAGGTTAGAGCGCGGTACATCGCGAGGTTGCGCTCGGGATTGATGCGAGGCACCTCGCCGCCGATGCCTCCAGAGCCTTCGTCGCGGAACATGAAGGCAAACTCGCTCGCGCCGAGCTCCTGATGCGTCTCACCGAGAAGATAGATGTGATCGCCGGCTCTCTTGAAATCACTCGACACCGCCTTGCGAACATCAGCGTGGTTGCCTATCAGACTGAACAGGATGGTGGGAGGGACACTGATCTTCTCGCCGTGCATGGTGACATCATTCTTCATCGAGTCCTTGCCACTAATGCAAGGCAGGCGATAAGCTCTGCAAACATCGTCTATGGCCTGATTCGCACGCACCAACTGCGCCAGTTTGTAGCGCCCGTCGGGGGTCTTGGCGGACTCCACCGAGTCCGGCCAGCAGAAGTTGTCCAACCCTGCTATCATATCGAGATCGACGCCGACACAGACAGCGTTGCGCAGCGCCTCGTCTACGCATGCAGCCGCCATCGAGTAGGCATCGATGTCAGAGTAACGCGGTGCAATGCCGTTGGATATCACCGCGCCCTGAGTGCCGCCGTGCAGTGGAGCTATGACAGCGGCGTCGCCGGGGGCGTCGTGGTTAGCGCCGCAGAACGGCTTGATGACCGACTGGGCGATGACTTCGTGGTCGTACGAGCGCACCCATGCCTCCTTGCTCGCCACGTTCGGCCTCGCCATCAGCCGGCGCAGTATTTCACCCATCCCGGTTGCATCGGTCGTGGCCGGGTGAATTGGTTCATGCTGAGGGGGTGTCCACTCGGATTCGAGTTGCAATTGCGGGCAGCCGTCGTGCAGGAAGGAAATCGGTAGGTGGGCTACCGGGGTGTCGGCGAAACGCACGACGAAGGCCCCAGAATCAGTAAATTCACCGATGATCGTGGCCTCGACCTCATGGAGTTCAGCAAGAGTCTCGAATGCCGCGCAGTCCTCCGGTCTCACACCCACCGTCATGCGTTCTTGGGACTCTGAAACAAGAATCTCCCAAGGAGACAACCCGGCTTGTTTGAGAGGGACGACTGATAGGTCTATCTCTGCGCCGTCGGTGAGCTCGGCCATCTCGCCCACGCTGCTCGACAGTCCACCGGCGCCATTGTCAGTGATGACCTGGATTATCCCTATATCCCTCGCTTCGATAATCATGTCAATCATCTTCTTCTGGGTAATCGGGTCACCGATTTGAACCGCTGAGGAGGGGCTCTCCTCGGTCAGCTCAAGGCTGGAGAAGGTCGCTCCATGAATGCCGTCGCTGCCGACCCTGCCTCCGACCATGTAGATGACGTCGCCCGGACTCGGCGTCTTGTCGTGGCTCTCGCGCCCGTCGGCGAGCCAGCGAGGCATGATGCCGACGGTCCCACAGTATACCAGTGGCTTGCCGATGTAGCGCTCGTCGAAGACCATGGCCCCGTTGACAGTAGGAATGCCTGACTCATTGCCCCCAGCGCGAACCCCCGCGTGTACCCCCCTGAACACCCGGGACGGGTGGAATAGGCCTGCTGGAAGGTTGCCGGAGTAGTCCGGCGGACCGAAGCAGAACACATCGGTGTTGGCGATGGGGCGGGCTCCAAGCCCGGTTCCGAGGATGTCGCGGTTGACGCCGACTATCCCGGTTATCGCGCCGCCGAACGGATCCAGCGCGCTCGGCGAGTTGTGTGTCTCGGCCTTCATGCACAGGCTCCAGTCGTCGTTCCAGGCGATGACGCCGGAGTTGTCATGGAACACGCTCAGAAGCCAATCGACCTCCTCCTGGATGTCGAGTGTGGGTCGCATGATGTGAGTCTTGAACAGAGAGTCGATGACCGAGGACTCGCCCGTCTCGTTGTCCTTGTGATTTATCCTAGCTGCGAAGATCTTGTGCGAGCAATGCTCTGACCAGGTTTGGGCTAGACACTCAAGCTCAGCATCGGTTGGTGCGTCTGTTGGCAACCTCAGGAATTGCCTCGCCGCTCTCACCTCAGGGACTCGGTAGTGCGCCTGAATAGCGTGCATCTCGTTGAGATTTAGTGCGAGCAAGCCTGTCTCACTAATCTTCTCCAGCTGCTCGTCGCTCACCTCAAGATTGACGATCATTGGGTCGGCGAAGACGGCGGGTGGCCTATCGGGGAAGCCCAGTGAGGGCCAGCGAGCAGAGGCGCAGTCATCCGTTCCTGCAATAGCGCAGCGCTCGATCATCGGGTTATGCAGCGCCGCAGCGAGCTCAGAGGGATCAGTGCCTTCCGGGAGTCCCCAGAACATGAGTGTCCTTGTCGTCGCGACCTGCGCCTGTCCTGCGAGATGGGGGAATAGAGTGGTCAGGCCGTCGAGCCCTGCCTGGCCTGCGTTGTCTGTCACACCCGGCTTGAAACCCACTTGAATGATCGCTTCAGGAGGGTGGGGGAAGACCTCTGAGGAGTCCAACAAGGCTGCGCTGCTGGAGCCGTGCTCGATCACTGGGTCGGCGAACAGGTCATACACCGACCTTGTCACCTCGTCTTGGCTCATCTCGGCCTTGACGAGGTACCCGAGGGACACCCTCACCTCTCCGACCTTCAAGTTGTGGTCAGCAGCCAGCATGCTGCGGACGCTGTCGCCCCTAGCGTCGGGCAATCCCTCTAGATCACGGGTCGTGACCTCAACCGAGTGAACGGTAACGCTTCCGCTCATGTGTAGTATCGGCTGCTGCCCGTCCATGAACAAAGCGGCTCAGGCCGTAGGCCTGATTCGACCAACAGAAAGGGAAAGGCTTGAGAGAGGGTCGGCGGCGAGGCTGTTCGATGCGAACCGATGAGGCGTGGGGCACTAGATGGCGAGGTTGCGCCCATCCTCTGTCACATCGCTTTATGGAAACGGCTGCTGAGAAGGGGACATTGGTAGTGCTGGCGGCCGATCTCGGGAATACTGAAGAGTTGGTGTCGCTCATCCATCAAGTAGGTCCTCACATCGCTGCACTCAAGACTCATGTGGACATGGTCGAGGACTTCTCACATGAGTCCTGGCAGGAGGTCATAGATGCTGCTCACTCACATGATCTAATGCTCTTCGAAGACCGTAAGTTCGCCGACATAGGAAGGGTCTCACAAACGCAAATGGGAGGAATCTACGACATTCGCTCCTGGGCCGACATCGTCACCGCCCATCGCGTCTCAGGGCCGGATATCGTCGATGGTATTGCCGCGGGGTGGGACGAGGTTCACAGAATAGGGGGCGTCTTCCTGCTGGCTCAGATGTCGAGTCGTGGCAACCTACTTTCCGAGGGCTACACCGACGAGACGATTGCGACTGGTGCCGCTTCACCCCACGTGCTCGGCTACATCGGAAACGGCAGTTCGCCGGAGGAAATCTCCTCCTTGCGAGAAAAAGTCGGCGAGGGCAAGATGATCTGGACGCCGGGAGTCAACCTATCAGCCGACGAGGGAGTTCTAGGGCAGCGGTACGGGCACCCGGCAGAGGCCGTCGGGGCTGGCGCGGATGGTATCATTGTCGGCTCGGGCATCCTCGGCGCCGCAGACCCGGTGGCAGCGGCTGCCGCTTATGCTGAGACTTCGTGGAACGCCCTGCTGAACCGTTGATTAGAGAGATGGGATTTCGAATGGGAGATCCTCCGGGACCCCGTACAACGCGACATACGCTCCAGTCGCGGCGGCGGCCAGAATGAGGAGTATGAGGAGTCTGCGACCCCACCCTCTCTTCTTGGTAGGAGGCTCAGGCTCGGGGGCGTCGTCGGATGGCATCTCGACCGTTTCCGGCATCGTCGGCATCAACGGCAGCATCGGCAGGACAGGTGTCTCCTCCTCTACCTCGGGATAGAGCTCGTCGAGGTCGGCGAGACCAGGGGCAGGGGGAATCTCTCCCATCATCACCTCCCACTGCTCGTCGAACACCGACTGGGTCAAGGGAGTGACGAGTACGCCAACGGCTCCTGAGGAGTAGGCGGCGTCCCCGGCCTTGGCGGTACCCGATCTTGAGGTTACTATTGCTATTCTTGCGCTATAGTCGGTCTCGCGCATCTCTAGTGCTGCTATGTGGCCGTCCATAGAGGGAATATCAAGGGCGAGGAACACCAAGTCAGGCTGCAGTCTGACGTATTCGTCGACCGCTTTGTCGCCATCGCCGCAGAACTCGGTACGCCACCCCTGATGCTTCATGATGCTGCGTATCCTGCCCTCGGTAGTGGCGTTGCCGACCACCACAAGCGCAAGAGGCTGCTCTTCGTTGGACATCTACGCGCCGACGTGTGGGTCGCGCCTCAAGAACGCCGCGGTCACGGATCGGGTCATCACTCCAGAATGGTATCGATGAACCATGCCGGGTCGAAGTCGACGAGGTCGTCATAGCCCTGACCGACACCTGCCAGAACTATTGGACGGCCGGTGGCGTGAGCGATTGAGAGGGCCGCTCCGCCCTTAGCGTCAGTGTCGAGCTTGCACAGGGCGGCGCCGTCGAAGCTCAGCATACGCTGGAACTCGATTGCCTGAGTGACTGCGTCGTTGCCCGCCAGGGCATCGGCCACGAAAATCACCAGATGGGGCTGGGTGACCCGATGGACCTTGCGTAATTCCTCCATCAAGTTGGTCTTGTTCTGCATCCTGCCTGCGGTGTCGATTATCACGATGTCCTCGCCGCGCGCCCTCGCGCTCTCTACGGCGTCGCGAGCGACCGCTGCTGCATCGCCCCCCCTCTGGCTGCGGATGCAGCGCACTCCGAGACGGTCGGCGTGAACCGCGAGCTGGTCGATGGCTCCGGCTCTGAAGGTGTCTGCGGCAGCCAGCACGACGCTGTGGCCCTGTTGATTCAATCTGTGCGCCACCTTTGCGGAAGTGGTTGTCTTGCCGGTGCCGTTGACACCGACCAACATGATGACGACGGGGCTTGCATCCGCCAGAAAGGCGCCCACAGTCTTGTCGAAGTCCCAGTATCCTGCTTCAAGAAGACGAAGCAAGGTGCTCCTGAGAGCTTCCTCGACGACTGCCTCAAGTTTCTTGGAGGTGGAGATGCGGCTGCCTATGAGTGTCGCCTTGAGTGTGTGAATGACCTCCTCGACGGCGCTCTGAGCCATATCAGATGTCAGTAATTCCTCCTCAAGCTCCTCTAGTATCCTATCCAACTTGTCACTGCTCATCACCACCCGGCCGCCAGTCTTGGTGAGTGAGTCGCCAAGATCGACCTCAATCTCGGCCGGCCCGGTAGCAACGAGACTGTGCCCAGTGGTGCTCTGCATCGGATTCTTGGCCGCCGGTTCCTTCGGCTCGGCGGGCCGCTCAGCCTTCTCTACAGATACTGCGCGGCGGGCTTTCTTGCGTTCCTTGCGACCAACTGGTTTGGCGAATGGATCCTCGGTGATCTCCTCGGAATCGTCCCATTCGTCCTCTGATTCTGGTGATGAGGTGGCTGCGGCGACCGGGGGGATGGGGCTAGCCTCTTCGAGTGCTTCCTTCAGCCGCTTGCCCTGCTCGACGGCCTCTTCGGCCTCGACGGAGTCTCCCTCGGCGGTGAGTTCTTCCTCGTCAGTCTTCTTGAAGCGCTTCTTGAAGCGGTCGAACAGTCCCATGCGTTCGCCTCAGTCATCTAGGGTGAGATCGGTGCCTCGCTTACGCTTCGCGCGGCGGGGAGCGGGTGCGCTCGGGGCCGGCTCTTCAGTAATCTCCTCTGGCTCCATGCTCTCTATGCTCTCGTTGAACTTCTGGGCGAGGTCGATTGTGGTCTGCTCGAGCTCGTCAAACTCCGTCTTCATCCTCTCAATGAGAGTAATCAATTCCTCGCTCCTCCTAGTGAGAATCTCGGCTGCCTCCCCTCTGGTGCGCTCGGTCTGCACCCTACTGCCGATGTCCACTACCGCGCCACCTTCCGCGGGAATATCGGCGATGATTTGGACTCCTGAGCCCAAGGGTATCATCGCTCCCTCAGCCCCTTCATCCGGAATGGCCAACAGGGCCTCTATGGCCTGCATCTGCTCGATTCGGATGGATTCCAGTTGACGCACCTGCTGCTCTATGGCCTGCATGCGCTCGCGATTAGCCTCGACCAGTTGGGCGATGCGTTGAAGCTCCTCGCGGTCGTCTGCCATCAAGCCGCTCGTGATGTCCGACACCCATGAAGCCGTCGGGCTCACTCGCCGTCCCAGATTCCTTCTCGAATCATGAACTCCATAACCCTCGCGGACACATTGGCGTGGTTACCGCCGCGAACTCCTGTTGCTGAGACTTCGAACACCTCGGCAGGGATGTCCTCCGCCTCGCGGATCTCGTAGCCAACCTTGCGGCCGTACGAGACGGCTTCTATGTCGGGCATAATCCACGCCTCAACGTCCTCACCTGCATAGCGGTGCTCAATCATCCGCTTGCGCATCTGAGCTGAATAGGGGTCGGATTCGGATACAGGAGTGTCCCTGATGCCCACAACCACGCGCTTGCCCTGGTCGAGTTCCTGTTGGATGAGCCATTCGTGGCCGACATGCAGCGGCTGCCAACGGCCGGGCAGCAGCACTCCCTTCGACTTCTCGAACAAGTGCGTCAACTGGTTGACCAGTTCGGCGACACTCTTGCCCTCCTCCCCACTGGAGTCGAGCGTGAGGTGGGCGCACTCGGGAGCGTCGAACGGATCGGTTATCCCAGTGAAGTTGGAGATTTCTCCACTCCTGGCCTTTGCATACAACCCCTTCGCGTCACGCTCCTCGCAGACCTCTAGGGATGTGGAGACGTGTACCATCACGGCGTTGTCAGGGAGGATGTCGAGTATCTTCAGACGGACATCCTCGTACGGCGTGATGAAAGAGCACAACACTGGGGTGTGCTTGGAGATCATCCTAGCCATGCGAGCCACCCCGAGTAAGTGGCGCTCACGGCCCTCGTGGCTGAAGTCGGTGTTCGAGAAGAAGTCGCGGATGGTGTCCCCGTCAAGCACCTCGCAGCCGAAGCGCTCGGCTGCGGCCATGGCGATGGTCGTCTTACCGGCTCCTGAGAGCCCTGTCAGCCAGACTACGCGATTGCCCATCACAGCCACCTGAAATACGGCCGTGCGACAGTAGTTGCCTATATCACACCGCCGGGGGCGCGTACAACCTATATCGTACGGGGGACAGGAGCTGTCGTGTCGATGATGGAGGATTTGGTGCCCGAGGTAGGGGCCTTCCTGTTGGGAGCTCCCAAATCCGGCACCACTTGGTTGGCCAGTGCTATGGAGCAGCACCCTGGAATCTGCATCTCGGATCCGAAGGAGCCGAACGAGGTCGCAACCCATAGAGGAACCTTCGGCAGAGATGTCGGCGAGCCGGATTGGGAGAGATATGCGGGCTGCTTCCAAGGAGATGGGCTGAAGATGGACTGCTCGGTTCACGCATTCGCCTGTCCAGTTGCTCCAAGTAGAGTTGCCAAGCACTGGCCGGAAGCGCGCTTCGTGGTCTGCCTGAGAGAGCCTGCAAGCCGCACGATCAGTCATTGGGGGATGGTGCTCGATACCGAAGAGGACAAGCGGAACGATGCTGACTGGTCGGACTTCGCCTCAGCGTGGCGTGACCAGCGTTTGAGTTGCGACACCATGTACGGTGCTTGTATGGGAAGGTGGTTGGAGTGTTTTCCCAGAGACCGTTTTCTGGTGCTTGACTCGAGTAGGATGAGAAGTGAGGCAGACGCTGTTCTGGCTGAGGTAGTGGGACACCTTGGTGTGGAGGTTTTCGACTTCGATCTGAGTGAGGTGCACAATGCCAACACGGCCGTCGACAGAAGACCGTTGACCATCTTCGGCAGGGGACTAAGGTTCACCGCCGCTCTAATCCCGAGTTTCCTCAAGCAGCCTCTAGTATCCTCTCTGCAGAGGAGGGGGGTCAATGTGTACAAGATGCCTATACTCAGCAGAAGCAAGCCCGCTCGGCCTGTCCCATCGACCGAGCAATGCAGTGAGATGCGCGATCAGATGAAGTGTGATCTCGAGGAACTAGGGCGGCTCACTGGTTTTCCCACCGATCACTGGTTGGTTGAGAATCAGTAGTTGCACTCAATCCAGCGCTCGTTCCAACGCTCGTCCGCTGCTACCAAGAAGTGTGGGTTCAGGACGTCGTCGATGAGATCGTAGTCGAGGGTTGCTCCCTCGGGATTGAGGACGAGGCCTCCTGCAGCAGACACAACCGCGTGGGCTGCGGCAATGTCCCAGCACGAAGTGGGCCCGAAACGTGGGTAGAGGTCTGCGGATCCTTCCGCGACCACACACGCCTTCAGCGACGAGCCCATGCGAATCAAGTCGTACTTCCCCAATGAGTTGGCGAACCTCTCGTCCATCTCACCCCTGTGGGAACCACTTGCCACCAGACGCACGGGCTCGGGTGCCGAACTGGGTCTGACCATCATCCCGCCTGAATTCTTGGGGCCCCTCCTCTCGGCCGGGATGCCGAGGCCACCGAGCCAAGTCACCCTTGAGACAGGGGCGTGCACAACCCCAAAGACTGGGATCCAGCGCTTACCACGTCGGGCCATCAGGGCGATATTGACGGTGAACATGCCATTCCTCTTGATGAATTCCTTGGTGCCGTCGAGGGGGTCGACCAACCAGCAGGCATCAGCTCTGGTCGGATCACCGAGACGACCCTCCTCTGAGATGATGGGGGTCTCGGGATCCATCCTCCCAAGGCCTCTGACAATCACCTCATGCGCGGCGATGTCGGCCTCAGTAAGTGGGGAGTCGTCGTCCTTGGTGGTGACTTGTGTGACAGAGGGATTGTTGTAGACCTCCAAAATGGCCTCTCCTGCCCGCAGGGCGATGGTGACTACGGCCTCGTGGTCGAGCATTCGAACACCGTGCTCAGTAATCCTGCAATTCGTCCGCGGTGGATTCCAATTTGAGTCGGGCCTCTTCACTGAGGTGGAACAAGAACGGATCCGCATCACCGACGATGTTCTTCCAAGAGGACATCGTACGTGCCCATATCTCCTCTTCGGAGTTCCATTCCAACCAGCGATCTACGAAGTCACAGTGCCTCTGAATCTCCTCATCATCCGGTTCCATACGACGGAGAATGGTATTCGTCTGAGCGAGGAGTAATCCAAAAGAAATGTTTAGTTTGTAGGTCGTGAAGGGATTGCGTTCCTGAACCACAGTGAGATGTTCTCGCCAGAGGCCTAAGGTGGCATCATAGACGCGACCGATTAGGAGAACGGTGAGGAGTACCGAAGCCCCAATCCCGAAGAGCCCTAAATATGTGGTGGATATACCTAGGAACGTGCCGGAGAACATCGGGCGCCAACGCACATAGGGCCAAATCAAAAGTGTCAGAGTGGCGGTCCAGAAGCCCATCGAGATGAGGGTCTGGCTCTGTTGAACCCGCCAGTACTGGCGCATGAACCACTTCTTCATCGTGTTCATCCTCCTACGGCTCTCCTTTCACCGTTGCGCACAACTGTCACCCGTGTGGTTTGATTGATTCCGATTGTTTCATGTTGGGTGTTCGCCCGCAAGCCAGTGGTTGTCTGGATGTATGTGCCGGGATTGTGGACGATTAGACAGTTTATTCTCCACATTCGAAGAAGTGTATTTGGGAGTGGTTTGGACGCGCCGATTTTCATCCTCACACATCATAAAGTTGGGACTAAATTGACTAGATCGGTCTTTAGGGATCTTGCAAGAAAAAGGGGTTGGAAGTTTTGTGGTCTCAAGGGGCTGGTTAGGGAGATTCCAGTAAACACCGATGTGATTCAGTCGATTCATGGTATGGTCAGCGAGGGGGTCATTGGTGAGGAGCATAGAGGAGTGCGTATAATCAGAGATCCTCGTGATATCATCGTGTCTGGATATCTGTACCATCAGCGTTGTGATGAGTTGTGGTGCCTGAATACCGACTTCACCGATCCTGAAAGGAGGTTTCCGCAGGTGCCTTGGCCATTGGATGGTGCCGCTCTAGGACAACGGGAGGGTTTTGTTGAGTTCTTAGGAGGGGTGTCTTACCAAGAAAATTTGAGTCGTATGGGGGAGGATGAGGGTCTCGTCTTCGAAATGGATGGTTATGCTGGAATCACCATCCAACAGATGGTAGAATGGGGGGGGATGGAAAATGTTCTAACAATCAAGATGGAGGATATGATGAATGATTATGATGCTTCATTTGAGCGGATATTCAGGTGGTTGAATTTTGAAGAAGAGATAATCCAGGATTGTGTGAAAATCGCCAGACCCCATGATATGAATAGAATGACTGAGGAGGAAATCGCGTCGCATCACCACATCTCAACTGGAAAATTAAGGAAATGGGAGGCTTTCTTCACCGATGAGGTAAGAGCTGCCTATTCCAGTAGATTCGGGGATGCTCATCTCATACTGGGGTACTCTGATTTTGACTAATCGCCGCCCCTGAAGTGAGCGACGACGATGGGAGCGATCGATTCCGAGGGGTCTATCTCCTCGAGGCTGTCTATGATTACGAAACGTCGAGGTACCCCATGCCGACTGCCGAAGTTGGAGTATATCCGGTGCTTGGCGTCTTTCTCATCGGCTGCGACTAAATCATGAGAGAAGCCCTGCTGAGTCTTGCGGGCCCTGAAACTACCTATGGCACGATAGGCCTTCATCACACTGGCCACCTGAGGTCGCGATATAAACGCCACGAGGCCGGTGAGGTAGACAGCGCAGTGATACCGCCGTCGATTCGGTTCCAGCCCCTCAAGGTTCAATAGCAGGTCAGCAAGGCTGCTTGTCGAGTGAAATGAGTGATGCTAACCCAGCACAGGGAGCTGGAGAGAGTGGGGGGCCTGATTTGGCCACTCGACTCACGGATATGTCACCAGAGCGGCTCGCTGAGGAGGTAATCTCAGTCTGGGAGGAGGTTCTCAAAGTGGAGGGGGAATTGGCCACTGCGCGGCAGCGCGCGCGGGCACTCGAGATGGAGCTCGAGGCCCGTGAGGGTGATGGTTCGGCGCGTGCTAGGGTTGCCGAGCTGGAAGAGGCTATGCGGGTGGCTGACTCAAGGATAGTTCAGATGGAGTTGTTGTTAGAGAACGAGCGGGTTCGTCGCGCCGATGTTGAAGAGGGGGGTGGGCGGGGTCGCTTCGAGGAGTTGCAGGAGGAGAATTCGCGCATGTTGCGTAGTGAGGAGGAGCATATGGTGTTGATACTCGATATGGAGTCTCAGCTCGAGCGTTTGGTCGGCGAACTGGAAGGTCTCAAGAGTCGTTCATCTCAGTGATGAACTGAGTCAGCACACGCTGCAGTTCGTCGGCGTCGTTAAATTCCTCAGCGAGATTTCCTGTGATGATCCAATCGGCCCCGGCCTCAGCAGCCTTCCGGGCCGTGGCTCCGTCACGGATACCACCACCGACCACGAGAGTTAGGTCGCAAGCCTCCTTAGCACTACGTATCAGGTTCTGACCGACCGGGTCAGAGGCTCCACTGCCTGCCTCGAGATAGAACATCTTGAACCCATAGGACTCAGCCGCCATGGCGTACGAGCGTACCCGTTCCTCTTCATCAGGTTGAATCAGGCTGGCCTGGCCGACTTGGCCCGCCCTACCCCCTGGGGCGCATATCAGGTATCCCATCGGTAGGGGTGTAATCTCGGCCTCGCGGATGAAGGGGGCACCCATGACCTGTTCCTCAATCAGGAAACGTGGTGAGGTGCTGTTCATGAGCATCATGAATGTGATTCCATCGGCGGCCGGGGAGAGGGCGGCAGCACCCTGTGGGAAGAGTATGATTGGTACTGTCCACTCCTCGTCCTCGGAGGTTGAATCCTGACTGGACGCCCAAGTGACTAACTCAAGCGCCTCACGTATCGCGACGATTGTGTCGTGCACATTATCCATATCCGTGTCGGAAGAGCCCCCGACCAATACCATCCGGCTGCCCGCCGCTACGGCTGCAACGCACCTCTTGGAGGCGATCTCCGGGGTCTGATCTGCCGGGTCGATGAGAATGGCGTGCCGTGTGCCGGTTCCGGGCCGGCAGACGTACTCCAGAAGCCAGTCAGACGTATCGCTCACAAACCGCCGTCCTGAGTTTCCCATCTAAGGCTTTCACTCCCGTTGCAGATATTAGCTACAAAGTCACTCTCGTGAGTTAGAATTGTCCTTATCGAAAATCATGCAACTCGTCGTAAGGCTCCACACCGGATCTCATGGCCCCTCCACCTCGGAATGAGACTTCTCGGTGGTCCTCGTCAATATTGAGGATGTTGGTGCGCAGGAGAAACCGGGCGCCCCTGGAGGCAAGGCGGATCGCCATACTTTTGGAAAGCCAGGAGCTTGCGCTCGTTGAAGGGATGTTCTGATCGATCCCCTCTGGAATCGAACTGTACCAATTACTGGGGATGGAGTCCAATACCTCCCTCATCACCAACTCTTCCAAGACCGGTGCTTCAGGGAATCCTACCTCGGCATCCTCTGTGTAGATAGTGACTCGAGCGGTGGGGGTTTTGTCGAGAGTCATGTGGGCATATTCCAACGCCGGCTTGGATGAGCCTAGGATCGCTATCTGAATCAACCAACCACCACCATGGGGTTTCTCACAATATCCAACGCAAAGACAGGGCACGCGGGAATACAGAGCCTGCAGTGTGTGCAAACCGGCTCATCCACATAGACCATCAAATCCTCAAGACGGAGTGCATCGACAGGACAGAGGGCGATACAAGCTGCGCATCCGAAGCACCGATCCTCATCAACCTCGAACACCACCCCATCTAATCTCGGCACATTATCTCGAGTTGTTTCCCCTTGGTAAGAGTGCCCCTACCCCTTGATT
>Ga0315334_10001575_pt1 | contig 14069 bp, 8 predicted proteins | sample M150034915metaG_FD_205555 | JGI IMG/M metagenome (GOLD analysis project Ga0315334, IMG submission 205555) | Ammonia-oxidizing marine archaeal communities from Monterey Bay, California, United States - M1 500m 34915 | ecosystem: Environmental > Aquatic > Marine > Intertidal zone | place: USA... | reverse complement strand
TTAAAACCGGTCGTGCACTCTGGTCCCTACCTTTGCCCGGATTCATGAGCACGATGAGTTATCGCATCCGAGACGATGAAGTCCACATCTTCCACCGAGATGAACACTTATCGGTCAACGCGATTACTGGGGAGGTGTTACAACGACTGTCAATTGTAGGTGACGTAAACTTGCGAAAATGGGACGGTGTAAGATATGTGTCTAGCGTAGACACGCTGAAGTCGGGCAACAAAAATCGCATGATCACTCAGACATCTAACTTACTGGTGGGGGAGTATCATTATTTTCGTTGCTATACCCGACCATGGTTGGGACGTATCAATATTAACAATGGCACGCTGGAGTATCTAGAACTCCCTCTGCAAATAAAAACCACCGCTGCGGTTGGAACGGATCTGCTTTGGTATCATCCACCCCTGCCCGGGAAAGCACAGGGTTTAACTCAGCAGTCATTCATCTCTAATTCGATGACGAATTCATCTGGTTTCGTCGTCAGTGGTGATAAGCGTTCGCGCGGAAATGGTTGGGGGCACATTGCCTCCCCAGTGCCCTCCGTTGCTGGGGATCATCTTTATATACCCGTGATGAACGGTACCGTTTATGTCGTGCGTTGGGCCGCCGACAAATTGGATGAATACGCGTTGGAGAGTATCAATGACTTGGGAACCGCGGGCGAGTCTTGGACACGGGCGAGCCTGTCCTTTTCGGAGGGGCGTATTTACGCACATACCATCAAGGAGTTAATCTGTATCGAACGATAAACTATTCGAAAAACACTCGGAGGATGTATCTTTCTTTGAGCTTGTGCAACGCGGGCCCGTCATTCGATTATTGAAATCCCAACTAGCGACATTTTCAACGCACAATAAAAACCGCCACGCCAAGTTCGATCTCCTAATTGCTCATGCCTAATCGACAACCTGAACCCTTTACATAAGTTATATTGCTTGGTAACGTATCGTAGCGCATAGCAAGCTTGATCGCCGTTGCGCACTAAATGATGCGGGGCACCAACACCAAGCTAGGCAATTTCCTAATCCGCTGAGAATCCCAAAAAAGCCGAAAGATCTAATTATGAAATACCTGCTGTCTGTAATCATCTGTTGTATGGCATTCGCTAAGCCCGGTTGTACTGCCGAAGATACTTCCAATCCACCCAATATTTTGTTTATCTACTCTGATGATCAATCATATCGTACAGTCGGCTGTTATCCGGATAGCTATGATTTTGTGCGAACTCCACATATTGATCAGTTAGCCAGACAAGGCATGCGATTCGACGCCGCTTATATTGGAACATGGTGTATGCCTAGTCGAGCAGCCATGCTTACTGGGCATCACCAATACGGTATCCAGTCCATGAGAATGGAAGGCGAATATCCTGGCAGTAAATATGACCCTCAACAGTGTCCATTTTGGCCGAGCGTGTTTCGTCAAAACGGTTACGTCACCGCGCAGATTGGTAAATGGCATACTGGAACGGATAATGGATTTGGCCGCGACTGGGACCATCAAAAGGTTTGGAATCGCCCAGCATTTCCGGCCAACGCAGGGAACTACTATGACAATCAATTAATCCAGATCGATGGTGAAGAAGGCAAGCTAGTGACTGGCTATTCAACCGACAACTACACTGACTGGGCCATTGACTTTATTGACGGCGGTCATCGCGACCCAGACAAACCATGGTATTTATGGGTTTGTTACGGAGCAGTGCATGGACCCTTTACACCCGCTGATCGCCACCAGCAGGACTATCCCAATGTTCAAATTCCCATACCTGAAGACATCTATCCTCCACGTGCCGGAAAACCCAATTGGATGCAAAAAATTGATCAGTGGGAAAAAGGAGAAGATGGTCAGCCCGTAATGGCCGGGAACGGGTTTCAGGCACGAACCGTTGACACAAAAGGCATCCATGGCAATGCGCTCAACGATTGGGTCCGCCAATACCATCAGGGTGTGAGTGCGATTGATGAAGGGGTTGGTCGCATCATGGAAGCACTTGATGCTTCCGGTCAGAGGGAAAATACTCTTGTCGTGTTTACGTCGGATCAGGGTTTTGGATGGGGGCAACACGGATTTCGTATGAAACTGGCTCCCTATGATGCAACGATTCGCTCGCCGATGATCGTCAGCATGCCCGGCAGAATACCAAAACGATCCGTCTGCAAAACACCGGTTGCAGGGGTAGACATCGCCCCGACCTTTTTTAGTTTTGCCGGGATTAATCTGCCGTGGAAAATGCACGGTCATGATATTTCACCGCTCCTAAACAATCCAAAAACAAAATGGGAGCATCCCGTATTGCAAACCCTTACCGGGCGCAGTTATGGAAAAGATACCGATACCATTCCTTCCGATCCGGAAATCCGAGATCTTAATGGGGTTCCTTGGTGGGTCTCACTGCGCGAAGGTAATTACAAATACATCCGTACATTGGTAGTGAATGAACCGGAGGAATTGTACGACCTCAAGCATGACCCAGACGAATTACACAACCTAGCGTTCGACAAAAAATATCGTTCTTTAACTCGGCGTTTGCGCGCCGCAACGATCGACGAACTCCGCCGTACGGATGCTAAAATGGTAGAACATCTGCCCGCCGTCGGCACTGGATATTGATAACGAGGATAGGCAAAAATGAGGAATGTTTTTTCTACCATCGTACTTAGCTTTTTGTTAGTGCCACTGGTAACATCGCCGTTAGGCGCCCAAGATCATTGGACGCGATTTCGTGGAGAAAATGGTAACGGGGTTGTTCCGGATGATCCTCGATTACCTGTGCGCTGGAATGCCAAGGAAAACGTCCAGTGGAAAACGAAAATTCTAGGGTGGGGTTGGGGCAGCCCAGTCGTCTGGGGTGATCGTGTGTTTGTTACCGCTGTACATAGTGATCTCGACTATGAAAAACCCAAAGGAGGACTCTATTTGGGACAAGGGCGGCCAGCACCACCTGATGCAGTGCATCACTGGATGATCTATTGCCTGAACTTGGAAGACGGAACGATTATCTGGAAACATGAAGCACATCAGGGAAAACCGAAGGTTCCCCGCCATCCCAAAAGTACCTATGCGGCAGAGACACCGACCATCGATGGTGACCGTATCTATGTGTTGTTTGGTGACCTCGGTTTATATTGCCTTGATCTAGACGGACAGCCACTCTGGAAGCATTCGCTGATACCTCGTAAAACCGCGGCTGGTTACGGCGCCGCCGCCTCACCGGTTGTCCATGAAAATCAGGTCATTATGGTTTATGACAATGAAGAAGAATCGTTTATAGCTGCTCACGACGCCGTGACTGGAGAGATCCGCTGGAAAATTCCTCGCAATGAAAAGAGCACGTGGGCGACGCCTTTTGTGTGGAAACATACAGGCGGCGTAGAAATTGTAGTCTGTGGTCGGAAGGAAAATCGTGGCTACTCAACTTCGGGTGAATTACTTTGGCACTTTGACGGAAAGATGTCCGTCCTGACAATTCCGTCACCCTTTATCTTCAAAGATTTACTTTATATCACTTCCGGATATTTTCAGGACAACAAACGTCCCGTATACGCAATTCGGCCAGGTGCCCGCGGTGACATTTCCCTGAAGGCGGACGAGACGGCGAATGAGTTTATTTCATGGTCATTGCAACGCATGGGTCCATATAATACTTCCCCGATTGTCTACCGCGGAAATTACTATACACTTCTCGATCGTGGCATGCTGACTTGCCACAATGCCTTGACAGGCGAATTGGTGTTTAATAGAACGCGATTCCCCCAAGGCGCCAGTTTTACCGCATCGCCGTGGGCTTACAACGGTAAGTTGTTTTTTCTCGACGAGAACGGTACGACACACGTGATGCCAGCCGGCAACGAGTTTAAAATAGAATCGACCAATGCATTGGACGAATTGTCCATTGCTACGCCAGCAATTAGTCAGGGAAAGCTGCTATTGCGTACTGCGTCAAGCGTGTATTGCATAAGTCGCGGTACCAAACCGTAACTGCCTTTGCAGATAAAAACATGCGGTTGTTAATCGTAAACCTGCGTGATCAACGCATCAACAAGCGAGTAATATTGGCCGCTCTGCGGACTATTGTGTGTACCATTAGATATGACCCTAAACTCCTTGTAACAAGTCGCGGCATCATAAAGTTCTTGAGCCATGGAGAGCGGAACCAACTCATCTTGACTACCGTGGGATTGCAACAGACGGCCACGATATCGGCTGATACGGCTTAGGCTCGGAAACTGATTTTTCATCAGTAACCTCACTGGAAACCAAGGATAATGACGGGCCGCCACGTCGGGCAACGAGGTAAACGTGCTTTCAATACATAGGGCGGGGACGGAATAGTCGATCGCCAATTTTAATCCCACCGCCGCGCCCATGCTGCGACTGACGATTAAGATCCGATCTACATCTACTCGTTCCTTTTCAAGCAGGTATTCCAACGCAGCCTCCGCATCTAGAGACAACCCGTTTTCCGTCGGCTGGCCCTCGCTTTTGCCATAGCCGCGGTATGAGACTCCTAGCACAGACGCATCGTACTGAGACGACAAGAAACGTAATAGTCCCGCACGATGTCCAATATTGCCACCGTTTCCATGTAAGTAAAGAATCACAACTCGCGGATGATCTCGCTGTCCGTATAACGCATGAAGCTTCGTGCCGTCCGACGCGGAAAAATGAACTTCCTGCAGTGATGAACCCTCTCCGAACCGAACCTGCGGATCCCATAATTCCAGCGGATAGACCAACTGTTTTTCAAATACGAGCAATAGCGCTAAAACGACAACATAGGCGATAATCAGGCAGCGGCTAGTTTTCCATGAAATAGTCCACACTGTAGCCCACGGAATTCGATGCTGGTTAGAGTTTGTTTTGGTTGCGGTCATGGATTTTTCTTCGTAGAATCAGACGTTCACAGTGATAACACCCATCACACCGGCGGGTCAAACTGTGCCCCGTCGGTGATCTACCCCACGTAACAACTTTGAACTTGGCGATAGAATAGATGATACTCCGTTTTATACCCTTTTGTTGCCTACTGCTATCTACCTTGGCAACTACTTTGTGCAGTGCGGCAAAATCTAACGTATTATTCATCGCGATTGATGATCTCCGTGCTGACCTTGCCTGTTACGGCAACCCTCAAATAATTTCTCCAAATATCGATGCTTTAGCAACCTCCGGCACCCTGTTTAACCGTGCATACTGTCAACAGGCGGTTTGCAATCCTTCCCGCAGTTCGATGCTCACCGGACTAAGGCTCGACGATCTCAAAATCTGGGATCTACCAACCCACTTCCGGCAACGACGACCAAATGCGATCACGCTTCCCCAGATGTTCTTGAACAACGGTTATCACACACAGTGTATTGGTAAAATTTTCCACAACTGGCGACAAGACGTATATAAAGGAGATCGTGTTTCCTGGTCAGTACCAGAAATGATGCATTATAATTCTCACGGTAATGACAAGGCGATTGTCGCCGGCGAGTTGCCACCTGATCTGTCTGACGTTCCAAAATGCGAGATTCGAGACGTACCCGATAACGCGTATTTTGATGGGCGGGTGGCGGAACATGCCGTCCAGGCCCTGCAAGCAATTCAAAATAGACCTTTTTTTCTGGCCGTTGGATTCTGGAAACCCCATTCGCATTTCAACGCACCTAAGAAATATTGGGACCTGTATGATCCAGCTAGCATCCAGCTTCCAGCCAATCAAAAGCCTCCCACCGATGTACCTCTAATCGCCTTACATGACAGCCGAGAAATACTCCGCTCCTACACCAATTCGCCCAATCAGTATCCAACAGACCAGCAAAGCCGTGAAATGCGGCGGGGCTATTACGCCAATATCTCGTATATGGACGCGCAAGTTGGGAAAGTCCTCTCCGAGTTGGATCGACTTGATCTGCGCAGTAATACGATTATAGTACTCTGGTCGGACCACGGATTCCACCTTGGAGAAAAAGGGCTCTGGGCGAAAACATCTAATTTTGAACTAGATGCGCGTGTACCGTTGATCATTTCCACTCCCCAACACAATAAATTCCAGCGAACGAATTCACTGGTGGAATTGCTGGATATCTATCCGACTCTCGCGGATTTGTGTAACTTACAGCCGCCGCCTGATCTCGCTGGCGAAAGCTTGGTTTCCATTCTGAAAGATCCCCGTCGTACCGTGAAAGATCTTGCCTTAACTCAACATTGCCGACCCGCCTACCCAGCCAATGGTGTAGACCCAAAGGCAATTGGCTATTCCATTCGTACCGACCGCTATCGCTATACCGAATGGCGTGATTTTCAGTCCGGGAAGGTCCTTGCTCATGAACTATACGATCACAAAAGAGATCCACATGAAACCGCCAATGTGATCAGTAAAGCCAGCCTGCACCTCCGAAATAAGCTAGCTGAGGCATTACAAACGTTGGTCCACTCACCACAGTTACCGAAATGACGTTTTCCAAACCCACAAGTCCTCGTGACTTTGCAATCGGCCATATCGTCACAATAAGCAACTCATCATAGAAAATTGAGTAGCTCCAAATCACGAACGAAACGACGCCACTGGCGTATAATGCAGGCTTAAACTTTCCACTCATAAAATAATTGGCCACTTATGCGAATCCTAGTGTCACTATATCTTTCGTTGATCTCCCTTCTATGCTCAGGTACGTTACAATCTGCCGACAAACCCAATTTTCTCGTCATCATGGTCGACGATATGGGTTATTCCGATCCCCAGTGCTTTGGTGGCGAAATTGACACGCCCCATCTGAATGACCTGGCCGACGGCGGACTGCGTTTCACCCAGTTCTACAACTGCGCCCGCTGCTGCCCCACGCGAGCCAGTCTGCTAACCGGTTCCTACCCACACCGAGTTGGTCTGGCACGTAACGGTAAAACGCTCGCCGCGACCGCGCCCACCCTAGCCGAACTTCTAAAGCCCGCAGGATACCAAACGGGGATGACCGGTAAGTGGCACCTCTCCGAATTGGCACCCACCACTGACAGCCAACAACGCATTCGCTGGATGGATCACCAACACAATCTGGGAATCCCCTTCGCAGATCCAGCCTCCTATCCCCGCAAACGCGGGTTTGACCATTACTACGGAGTGATCTGGGGCGTCGTCGACTATTTTGATCCCTTCAGTCTGGTTCACGGACAAAACGAAGTTAAAGACGTCCCGGACGATTTTTATCTGACCGATTCCATCACCGACTATTCGATTGATTACATCCATGCTTTCAATAAAAACAACGAGAAACCCTTTTTTCTTTACGTTGCTTATACCGCGCCACACTGGCCATTGCATGCTAAACCCGACGTCATAGAAAAATACAAGGGAAAATACGATGCGGGATGGAATGCGTTAAAAGCCGACCGCTTTCAGCGGCAAAAAGATATGAAACTGTTCCCGCAGAACACCCCTATCGATCCGGTAATTGATCGAGGTAATTCATGGGATGATCTCACCGCGGCAGAAAAGTCGTATCAGTCCAGAAAGATGGAAGTACACGCAGCAATGATCGATAGTGTCGACCAGGGAATTGGGCGTATTATCGATACGTTGAAGGCGACGGGGGAGCTAGAAAACACGGTTATTTTCTTCCTCTCGGACAACGGGGCATCACCAGAAATCCCCGGATATGCCGGCTATGATCGAAACGGGCAAACCCGTGATGGTAAAATTGCCCATCGCGAGCGTGAGCTGAAACTACCGGAGCATCTCAGTAAACTCGGATCTGCTGAAAGCTATACTGGCCTCGGACCGGCTTGGGCCAATGCAGCCAACAGTCCCCTTCGATATTGGAAAAAAGAAAGTTTTGAGGGTGGCTGTCGAACTCCCTTGATCGTGCACTGGCCCGCTGGACTCGGCGGCAAGGCGGGTAAAATCACCTCTAACATCGGTCACGTTATGGATATTGCGCCGACCTGCCTGGAGTTAGCCGAAGCGAAACAGGATGCTTCGTTCAGCATGGATGGGGAGAGTCTGGTTGGGTTACTACAACGAAGCGAAGTCAATCAAGATCGTATGCTTTACTTTGAACATATGGGGGGACGAGCCGCTCGATATCGACAGTGGAAGATCTCTGCCCTCTCCGGCCAACCTTGGGAGTTGTTTAATATTCAACAGGACCCAGCAGAGACGACCAATCTGGCGATCCAGCAACCAATCCGCCTAGAGGAGCTTTCCTATCGCTGGCATGATTGGTTTAAGACGATGCCCTCCGCACCTAAAACTTCATCCAAGTCAGCAACCGCACCAATCGCCAACCGCGCGCTTTCTCTCTCGTGCACCGCTTCATCAGGACAACGGGATGGGGTGCTGTTTGCCTTGGGAGGTAGCCAACATGGAGTTGCGCTGCACATCAAACAAGCCCGGCTTACCTTCAGCGTCCGCAGCAACGGCGAATTGAAGTCGATCTCTTCCCCGACCGTCGCAAAACAGGGACCCCTTGTTATCGAAGCAACTCTTGCCAAAGACGCAAAGATGACACTTGAAATCAACGGAATGATCGTAGCTACAGGGCAGGCGGATGGTCTGATACCAGTTCAGCCACAGGATGGCCTAAGTGTTAACGACGACGATCAAAGTAATGTTGGCAACTACGGCGACCCGTTCCGCTATGCAGGAAAGGTGACCCAGGTCCGGATTGGCCCTCTTAAACGATCGACAAAAGAGGCCCATCGATCCAACAACGAACAAAAACACGCTCCAAACTTTATAGTTATCCTGTCAGACGATCAAGGTTGGGGAACCACATCGATCCCGTATGATCCTCGAATCAAGCAATCCAAAAGTGACTTTTTTCAGACCCCCAATATGGAACGACTGGCCGCTGTCGGCATGCGATTTACTCAGGCCTACTCAGCCCATACTAACTGTTCGCCATCCCGCGCGGCACTGCTTACTGGTATCAGCCCAGCGGCGTTGCACTTCAGCGACATTGTCGATCGTAATACTGGAAAATACTACATCGGTAACCGCTTAACCCCGCCTGCCCATGTCAATCATCTGGACTCAGGCACGGTAACAATTCCTGAGCGGCTCAAAGCATATAACTCCGCTTACATGACTGCACATTTTGGTAAATGGCATCTCAACGGCGGAGGCCCGCAAGCACACGGTTTCGACACGGGCGACGGTGCCACCGGAAATCGTGAGGGTGGCTTAAAGACAAACCTGCCGGAAGACCCGAAAAGGGCTTACAGCATAACTCGCTCGTCGATTGACTGGATGAACAAGCAGGTTTCCCGAGGTAGTCCTTTCTATTTACAGGTTTCGCATTATGCAACCCATTTGGGTTATCAATCAAAACCGGAAACAACCGCTCAACTCAAATCTCGCAAACCGGGAAAACGCCATGATAACGTCAAGTTCGGTGCCATGATCGAAGACCTAGACACATCGTTGGGTCAGCTGTTAGATGCCGCTGATCAGTTGGGAATTCTGGACAATACCTATATTATTTATACCGCTGACAATGGTACTTACCCCACGACTGACCCCGAAAATATCAATGGCCCCCTACGCGGCAGTAAGGCCACTTTATGGGAGGCGGGTGTGCGGGTGCCCATGATGATTTCCGGTCCTGGGATTAAAGCAGGCAGCCTTTCACGTCAGAAAGCCGTTGGCTATGACATTCTCCCAACCATCTGTGACATTGTGGGCATCCACGATCTTGATGAGAGAGTCGAGGGCGGAAGTCTACTCCCGGCGTTGTACGAAACCGGTCCAGTTACCCGACCTCGTGATGAACTCTACTTCCACTGGCCACACTATCAACACCAGAAACTGAGCAAACCTGATTCGACAATTATTGACGGCGATTACAAACTGCATTACTTCTGGGAATCTGGGGAAATGCAATTGTTCAATCTCGCCGATGATCTGGCAGAGACCAATAATCTGGCAGAGACCAATCCGAGAAAAGCTGCCGAAATGAATACCAAGCTCAAGCAATATCTAAAAGACATCAAGGCCCAACTGCCAACGCCCAACAAGACTTACACACCACAGAACGACCCGGTACTGCAAGGTCGCCAAAACATGTCAGGCTCACCTCCTAATATCATCTTGGTCATGGCAGACGATTTGGCATGGATGGACCTAGCTTGTCAGGGTAACCCTTTAGTGGAAACGCCGCATCTTGACAAATTCGCCAGCGAAGGGATTCGTTTCACTAGCGCTTATGCCGCCGCGCCCGTTTGCTCGCCGACTCGTGCGGCATTAATCACTGGTTTAGCTCCAGCTCGACTTAGAATCACTAACCACATTCCCGACCGTCCACAGTTTACACCTGACGGCGCCACATATACCGGCGCACAAATGTTTGATTATCTTGCTCCATCCTATACAACCATTGCCGAACGACTTAAAGCGACCGGCTACGCAACTGGTTTTTTTGGCAAATGGCATATTGCGGGTACGGACGTTGGCCCCCTAGGGCGGGGATCCGCAAAATACTATCCAGAGAACCAAGGGTTTGATGTCAACATTGGCGGCTGTATTTATGGCGGCCCCCCGACCTTTTTCGATCCCTATCGAATCCACAACCTTACAAATCGCAAAGAAGGTGAGTACCTACCAGATCGCTTGGCCGACGAGGTCTGCCAATTTATCGATAAGGCGGACGACTCACCATTTTTCACTTGTCTCTGGAATTACTCCGTTCACTGGCCGATGGAAGCCCCCGACCACCTACTAAAAAAATACGAATCCAAAACCGGCCCAGGACTCAATGACACTCGTTACGGTGCGATGATCGAAGCGTTGGATGCCTCTTTTGGGAAAATTATGGCTCATTTAGACAAACGCGGTTTGCGAGATAACACGCTTGTTATCTTTACCTCTGACAATGGCGGCTTCGCAGGCGTGTCTGACAACCGGCCATTGCGGGAGTCCAAGGGACATATCTATGAAGGCGGCATTCGGGTTCCCCTAATGATTCGGTGGCCCACCGTCATAAGTCCTGGCCAACTCAATGACACTCCGGTGATTAGTATGGATTTCTTCCCGACAATTCTTGATGTCTGTAAGTTAGAGGCAGAGCCTCTTTGTGATGGCGTCTCATTAACCCCATTGTTTAACAACAAACAAATTGACAGGTCCAGCATATTCTTTCACTTCCCGAACTATGCGTGGCATCGTAGTAATTCACTTGCTGGTGCCGTACGCAGCGGGGACTACAAATTGATCCGTCACTACGCAACCGGTGAGATAGAGCTTTACAATGTGACTGAGGACATAAGTGAAACCAATAATTTATCCTCGACGCGGGCCAGACTAGCCCAACGTCTTAATGCTGACCTCAGTGAATGGCTATTGAAAACCAACGCCGCGATGCCGCGCAAATTACCACTCGAGTAACACATGAACACCACCAAAACCGTCGGAAATAATGACTTTCAATTCGAAGCCAACTCGCAATGGGCTCAACGACCCGCCGGAGTCAACTGGCGGGATGTTGTTGCAGTTCATTTTACGGCTGAAAACGATGTCTACGTATACAACCGCGGCGACCGGGAGATGATCTACTTCTGCTCACAGGGGAATTACTTGGGTGACTGGGGTGAAACAGATTTCGCCCGTCCGCACGGACTGACAATTTCCAAACAAAATGAAGTTTTCTGCACAGATGACTTTGCACATACGGTTACTAAATACGATTTGCAAGGAAATTTATTGCTCGCCTTAGGTACACGAGGGTGCAAATCTGAAACCGGTGCAGTGGACGTCGACTATAGAAAGATTAAGTATTCCGCGGGGCCGTTTAATTATCCAACAAACTTAGCAATCGCTAGTGACGAAAGCTTTTACGTTTCCGATGGGTATGGGAATGCGCGTATTCACCACTTTGCGGCAACGGGAGACCACCTCCGCAGCTGGGGAGATCCCGGCACGAGGCCTGCTCAATTTGCCGTACCTCATGACATCCGAATTCATGAAAACGGCGATATTTGGGTTGCCGATCGAGAAAACGACCGCATCCAAATTTTTAGTCCTTACGGAAATTTTATTCGTTTACTTGACGGACTTGCGCGACCCGCTTCGTTCGACTTCGGCCCAGACGGAGAAATCTATGTCTTTGAGCTGGGTTATCGCGCGGGCATGTTCCCCGGCAATGAACCACCATCCGACGCCGCATCGGGTGGCCGCTTGACCGTGATCAACGAGCGAGGTGACGTCCTATGCCGAATCGGCGGAGGCAATGCTACGGACGGAGCGGGGGACTTTTATGCCCCTCACAATGTGCGTGTAGATGCCGTTGGCGACCTTTACCTAACCGAAGTTGTCTGGGCTGCTGGTGGAGATCGAGGACTTGCTCCACAAGGCTGCTCCGCACTCCAAAAACTCACTCGCATCTAGCTCCGCAAACTCGCTTTACCAAAAGGAAATTCATAATGATCTTCCAATCTGACTTCCTCATCGACCTTACTCGTCGTATCTTCCAAGCCGTTGGCTCAAACGACGATGAGGCAGAAGTCGTTGCCCAACGCCTGGTCAACGCCAATCTTTCAGGTCACGATTCACACGGTGTCATCCGCATTCCCACTTACATTAAATGGATCAAAGAGGGCAAAACACTTCTCAATCAAACAATCGATATTGAAACCGACAACGGATCCATGGTTGTCGTCGACGGCAAATTTGGTCTTGGCCAATCTATCGGGCAGCAAGCCATGCAATTGGGTATCCAACGAGCGCGGGAATATGGTGTCGCAGTTATAGCTCTAAAAGACAGCGCGCATCTCGGGCGAATTGGCGATTGGGCGGAAATTTGTACCGAGGCGGGAATGGTGTCCGTTCATTTTGTGAATACCAGTGGGATGGGAAATCTCGTGACTCCTTATGGTGCTATCGAGCGACGACTTTCAGCCAATCCGTTTGCCGCAGGCGTGCCTACCCAAGGCGACTTCCCGTTGATTCTTGACATGTCCGCCTGCACCATCGCGGAAGGGAAGATTAGGGTCGCTCTGCACGCCGGGAAACAGGTTCCGAAAGGATGTATTATTGACAGTGAGGGAAACCCAACGACAGATCCAAAGATCTTCTATGGCCCTCCCGCGGGATCGATTCTGCCGATTGCGGGGCACAAAGGATACGCGCTTAGTATGATTATTGAAATGTTTGCAGGAGCGCTTACAGGAGGTTCATGCACGAATCCAGCACGAGCGGATCGACTCAGCAACGGGATGTTGTCCATAATAATGGATCGTAGCAAACTGCAAACCGAAGACTATTTCTTCAACGAAGTTCAACGGTATTGCGACTACGTACGCAGCGCCAAGCTAATAGACGAAGATAACCAGATCTTGATGCCAGGTGAAATCGAACATAACACCCGCACCAAACGCCGTATCGAAGGTATTGAATTATCCCAAACGACGATCGATATGATTCAAGATACTTGTGATTCACTCGGTCTCGATCTAATACTAACCGCCTAGTACACAACCATGCCTAGATTAGTTCACCTGTGTTTATTTACTCCACACATACCCGCTGGCTGTTTGAGCTCTTCTATATCCTACCGGTGCGTTTGATCCTGCGGGTAGGTGCAAGGAAATATGGTCCGTTTGAGTCCATTTCCAGAGAGGTAGCAAATGGGGCCCGGATTTTTTGGAAATCCAAAAAGATTGCCCGCCAATTTGCAATTCAAGAGTTTCCTCGTCCGCTCGACTAAGCGCGTAGAACATAGGTGTTTGAATTTTTTCCGACGGGGAGAGTTCAAAGGACTGACTAGAACTCCCACCGGATTGGGATGGATTGAAGTAAACGGGAACGGGAAGATTGAGCCTGCTATCGTTTAAGTCCAGCTTATACATGATCTGGTTGTACTCATAACCAGGCGTCGGATGTGGATTGCCGGAAAAACTCGTGGTGTAAGTACCTTCGAAGAAGATAACACGACCACCCTCTGCGTCAAACATCGGGTGCTGCTTGGGATTGTAGAAGCTATAATTGTCATGCGTGATGATTCGCCGCGCGTATTTCCAAGGGCCAGAAGGCGTTGGGGATTCTGCGAACCAAACCTCACCCAGCATGCTGCGCCCCATAG
>Ga0315334_10001574_pt1 | contig 14092 bp, 12 predicted proteins | sample M150034915metaG_FD_205555 | JGI IMG/M metagenome (GOLD analysis project Ga0315334, IMG submission 205555) | Ammonia-oxidizing marine archaeal communities from Monterey Bay, California, United States - M1 500m 34915 | ecosystem: Environmental > Aquatic > Marine > Intertidal zone | place: USA... | reverse complement strand
TGGCACAAAGCTAAAGAGTGGTTCGAACAACGTCACTGCCGTATTCCTCGTGATGAACGCTTAATGTTCGAGCTATGTTCACCTAGATACTCGTTTGAGTCATCTGGTAAAATACGGATGGAAACCAAGGATGAAATGAAGAAACGTATAGGTCATCGTGGTTCACCAGACTATGCTGATGCATTTGTACTGACATTTGCAGGTACAGCTGCAATCCATTCCGGGTTCGGAGCCTCCTGGCAAAAACCTCTTATGCGGAATATTCCTGGTATTGTATAAACAATAGCATTGAATTGCTAGTTAGTTTGTGATACAATAGGGGAATATATGTTTTCAGAAAATCCTAAAAAGAAGATCTGTGAATACTGCAACAAAAAATATACTCCTGGCTATAATCAATTTGAGAGACAAAAATACTGTTCACTGAAGTGTAAGTGGAATCAGCGGGTACGGAAAGAAAAAGAACGAGGTATATTTAAAGGTGGATATAATCGGGAAACACATATCCGTCTTTGGATGGATGCAAAATCAATAACAGATATTTCAGCCCCCTGTCACTATTGTGGAATTGCTTTGTATCCAGAAAGATTTGTTATTGAACATAAGATTCCACGGATGAAATTAAAGACAAAAGCAAAAACACAAGATATTACTAATTTAGTAGTTAGCTGTCACGAATGTAATGCTGAAAAAGCAACTACGGATTATCACGACTTCATAAAAAGGAAACATGGCAGAAATAAGTGATTATGATGAATCTGGTGATTTACCAGGATTTGCAACTGATGATGAAGCCGGTTTCACGGAAGAGATGGATGAAGAAGAAATCAAGTCTTATGTTGGACATTTGCTTGATGATGCTATTTCATATTCAGATGATGAACTTGGTCAAGATCGAATAACATCAGGGAAATACTATTCTGGACATATCCCTGAACAAGATGATGAAGGCAGATCTGGTGTTGTCTCTTATGATGTTCGGGATACTGTCAATTCAATACTTCCCTCCATGATGCGTATCTTTTTTGGTACGAAAAATATTCTCACCTTTACTCCAAATGGCCCTGAAGATGTACAGATGGCCGAACAATGTTCTGATTATATTAACAATTTGTTAATGGAACAACAACCAGATTTTTTCAATACGATGATGTCTGTGTTTCAGGATGCTCTTATTCGTCGAACTGGTGTAATGAAATATTGGTGGGAAGAGGCAGAATCAGTAAAAAGTTCTAAATTCAGTGGTCTTGATGAACAACAAGCCCAGATGATTGCTGGTGAGGAAGATGTGGAATCGGTGGAAATGGAACAGTCAGATCAAACTCCAGAAGGTATTCCACTTTTTAATGTTACTGTTAAACGAAGGATCAAGAAGGGTAAGATCAGAGTTGAAGCTTTACCACCAGAAGAGTTCCTTATTGATCGCAGAGCAAAAAGTGTGATGGAAGCTGATATAGTATCCCATCGATCTTATAAAACAATTTCTGAACTAACAAGTTTGGGTTATGATCCAGAAATGCTGGAGGAACATTCATCGGCAGATGCAGCATTTGGTAGTAATGAAGAATTTATTTCACGGCATTCAGAAGCTCCAGACAGAGGTCGTACACATATGGAACCTGCACAGAGGAGAGTTCTTTATTGTGAATCATATATAAATCTGGATGTTGATCAAGATGGTATATCAGAATTAAGAAGGATATGTACAATTGGTAATTCACACAATGTGGTAGATAACCATCCATGTGATTATATACCATTTGTCTTGTTCTGTCCTGCACCTGAACCACATACTGCGATTGGTGCCTCAATTACTGATATTGTTGCAGATATACAGAGAATTAAATCGGCAATCTTAAGAAATGTAATGGATTCTCTGGTAATGGCAGTTAATCCACGGATGCTAGTACTGGAAAATGCTGTTAATTTAAAGGATGTATTAAATACTGAGGTAGGTTCTGTTATTAGAGCACGGTCTCCGGGTGCCGTCACACAATTGGATATGCCATTTGTGGGACAACAGGCCTTACCGATCCTTGGGATGCTAGATGAAATCAAGTCCACAAGGACAGGCATCACAAAAGCATCTCAGGGAATGGACTCCGAAAACTTACAATCTGCAACTAGACTTGCTGTTGATTCTACTGTAAAAGCAGCACAAGCTCATATTGAACTGATTGCACGGATATTTGCTGAATCTGGACTAAAACCACTTTATAAAGGTATTCTCCAGTTGATACACAAGCACCAAGATAGAGAAATGATGACAAGATTGAGGAACCAGTGGATTCCAATAGATCCTAGGTACTGGGATGCAGATATGGATGTAATGGTTGATATTCCTCTTGGTGCTGGAAATGACATGGAGAAAATGCAATTCCTGTCAACCATCGCTCAAAAGCAGGAGACTTTACTCCAACAGTATGGATTAGAAAATCCTATTGTTAATTTGGGCCAGTATCACACGACTCTCTCCCGTATGGTACAGTTGGCAGGATTTAAAGATCCGGAAGCCTTCTTTGGTGATCCGGCCAAGTATCAAGCTCCACCTCCTCCAGAACCTCCCCCTCCTTCTCCAGAGGAACAATATATTCAAATTCAAGCTCAGAAAGCTCAATCGGATGCACAGAATGATATGGGCAAACTTGAACTTGATCGAGAAAAAATGATCCGTCTGGATGATAGAGAGAAAGACAGGAATGAAACTCAGGCTCAGTTGTCAATTATGGATATGGAAGCAAAATATAATACAAAATTGGATACTGAGAAAATAAAAGCAAATCTTGAACGTAATCGGGAGGCAGCCAAAGAACGTGAAGCAATGATTAAAGCACAACAGGTTCAGCAACAACAAGCCCAACAAGCACAGCAAGCCCAGCAAGCACAACAACAGCAAATGCTAGCTCAGGCACAACAACAACAGCCACCACAACCACCACCACAAGGCCCACCTAATGCGTAAACGCACTAGTATTAGAAAACCTAAAAATATCAGACAAGCAGAATGGGATAGCCACCCTGAATGGTTAAAAGAAAGGATTCTGTTACGTCGGAGAGAAACAGAAGAAAAAGCTGCATTAATGGGGAACCCTGCCGATTTTGTAAAAGGTATTGTTGCAGCCGAAGGTGGTTGGCCAATGGATATTACATCCATATTAGCTCCTGGTGGAGGTATGTCTCAGGCACAACGATTGACTCAAATGCGGCCAGGTGGACATCCTGGTTATGAAGAACAAAACTTTGTTCCAGAATATAAGGGAACAACACCAGACCTTTATTCCAAAATGGGTGGAGATCCAACTTCCGGAGCTGGCTTGTTTGGAGAACTTGTGGCTCCTGGGGCTTCAATTATGTTACCAGTTGCTGGTGTAAGAGCTGGTATAAAAGGTGCTAAAAATCTTTTAAATCGGGTATTCAATGCGGGTGATCCACTATTTTCAAGTAAACCTGCTACAGCAACTCTTGATTTAATTACTGATTTACAAGAACAAGTTGCAAAAGGTAAAAAAAATATTGCACGGACAGATAAGGAAACCGGTGAAATAGTTGTTAATAAGGATTATTTAAAATCCAGAATAAATGAATTATATGGTAAACAAGCAGCTGAATATGCTGGATTTAAAGAATATCTTAATAATATGGAAGGTAAAACAATATCCTTATCAGAACTTGAGGATTTCTGGGCACGAAATAACCTTGATATTAGAGAAGTATGGCATAGTCAATATGATGACCAATTTAGTTTACCAGGTGGGACCAATCAGAGGTCAGTAGTAATTTCATATCATGGGAAACAAGCACCCATGACAAAACAAACTCTGGAAAATCTTGATAATATTGCACAACATAACTATAAAAAAAGTTTTGCTGATTTATCACCTGAGGAACAACGTATTTTAGAAATTGATTATCACAGGTGGTATCCAGGTGATAAAAGTATAGACCAGGGCTATCGACCAAGTACAATGTTTGAGGATAGGAATACTCAATTGCATCATGGAAAACCAAATATTTTATTCCATCTTAGAATGGATGATCGGGTTGGAGTAGGACCACAAAGTGGCCAGAAAATACTTAATGTATTTGAAATACAGAGTGACTGGTACCAACGTGCAAATAGAGAGGGAATGTATGATTTGGAAAAATATGATATTGATATTAGTGAATTAAAGCATAAAAATCGTTTATTGGAAGAAGATATTAGGAATGGGAGCATTAACAATGCAATGCCGGTTGAAGATATAGCTGAGATTCGTGCCAAGCAACAAGCAAATCAAACGAAAATTGATGAATTATCAGAACAACAAGATATGGTAGCTGGTGAATTAAGAGCAGAATCTGCTGCACCAAAAGCTCCATTTATTGCTCCAGGCAAGGGTGAACAGTGGGTAGAACTAGCTTTAAAAAGGATCCTAAAAATGGCTGTTGATGATGGATATGACAGAGTTACTTTTGGGTCAAGAGAAATACAAGGTAAAATTTATGGGATGATAAGACCAGTAAGTTATTTCAAAGTTAAGAGAATGAAAAGGTCAGATAAAATTACTTTACCTAAAAAACAATTAAATAAAGATGGAACTGTACTTCACCCCACTACTGAAGTAGAAGGTAAAGATTACCCATATTATTTGGAAGCTTATGATGAATTTGGTAGTAAAATTGAACACCCTGAAGGACCAAGCCGCACTGTTCATAATTATCGTGAAGAAAATTTAATCAATATGTTTGGTCGGGGTGTAACTGATAGAATTAAAAAGAAAGCTAAACATGGCAGGAAGACAAAGGTATTTCCTGGTGAGATGATGGAACCAGGGCCACCCTATGATCCACCAAAAATAATTGATGAAACTCCTGATATGGGGATGGAAAATTTAGGAGTATTATATGATGTAACTATTCCGAAAGTTTTAAAAAAGTCTCATTTCAAGGATTTAGGATTGGAATTGGAAAAAATTCCTATGGGAATGGCTATTACTCCTAGTGAAATAAGAGCAGCCGATCAACAATTTGCTATCGATGAGGCTTTTCTGGGCCGTAATAATATAGAACTTAATGATAATTGGGAGCAACCAGAATTTCTTGTTGAATATGTTGATGGTAGTAGAACCAGTGTAGACATAGAAGGATTAGAATTTGTTCTTGATTCTGCTAATGTAGCTGATCCTCCCGGTGGATTTGACATTCCAGCAATTATGACAGCAGCAAGAAATACACATAATAGATTAACAGGTGGAACTCAAGGTAATTTACAGAATCTTGGTCCACCGGATAGAACACAATTCCAGGTACCAGAAACTGGTGGAGGCCAAACTCCAGAAGTAGGAGAGTATGGAGGGCATACAGGAGGTCTTATAACACCACAAGAATTAGTTAATCCTGGTGGATTTGAACAACGATTGGATCGTTACCAACATCCAATGCACCGAGACAGGGCAGGGGCAGATGCAAGGTCATTATTAGAAGATAGTGGAATTACTTTTCATGAAGATGATGTTGGAGTAACATTTAATGTTGCTGAAGATAGTCCATTGGCTTATGCTAGACAAGATATTTATACTTCTTCTTGGGAATATTTACAAGCTTATCGTAGAGCAGGTGGACACCCAACTGCTATTCCAGAGGAAGTAAAATTAATGAGAGAAATTGAAATCGCCAATGCTATTGAATCTGGTATAGATGGATTTAATATTTCTCCTATTGTTGATAGGCAATATATTAATCTCATGAATCCAGAAACTAGAGCAATTGAATTATCACATATTGAAACTGAATTGCAGTCATATGGTATTAGGATATATCCAGGTCCTACTGATGCAGATAGACCTAGGTTTGGAATATTTGAAGAGACTATGGGCTATGATAATGCAGTATCAGCAGGGGATCTTGAATCTTTGTCACCAAATATGGGTAATGATACTAGATTATATAATTTGGCAAGAAGATATGAGGTTGCAGGATCTCATCGAGTGGATCCAAATGAAGTATTAGATGCAACTCGGGCTGAAGTAATGCCATATCATATTGAGCAGGATTTTGATGGGGATATGCCTATTTCTTCAGATGAATGGTTAGCAAATCATGTAACTGATCCGGCTGAACAACCTGGCTTATTAGATGTTACACCTGCTGATGAAGGAGAGGCAGCCCTACTTGCTGATATACAGAATGAGACTCAACTTCTTACTCATACAGAAGTAGGTGATCAAGTTGTAGATTCATTTAATAATAATCCAACAGTTACTAATGCTAGAAATGAATTAGAGGAAATGGGCATCCAAACATTTGTACATCGTGATGGTCCGCCATACATATCATTTACGATGTTGGATGATGACGGGTTACCAGGACAGCAGCAATTTTGGCGAGGAATTAATGAATTTACTGAAGCATTAGATAATGGTATAGTACAGCCAGCTGTTAATACTGATGAATTGGAAAATGCTGCTAGGCACTATGCAGGAGTGATTCATGATAGAATTGGTCCGGCAGGTGCTGCTGACGCACCAGCATTAACACCAAATCCCATACCATTGACTGGAGAAGCTCGAGGTGATATGGTAGCAAGTACATTTAATAATGATCCCCAAATTGTTGATACGAGAGAACGGTTAAGAGATATGAGTGTGCAAGTTGCTTGGCATAGTGAACCACCACATTTATCATATACAACTGATGATTTACAGATGTTTGCTGAAGATATGGACCCAGAGGACGCAATTCCAACACAATTCCGGGGGATGGATGATTTTCTTCGGGCACTTGAAGAAAATGAAGTAGGACCTAATTTTAATACTGCAGTTGAAGATGGTAGAGCTAGTCTTATACGTAATTACGTTCAAGAAATCGAATCAAGAATAAATCATGGAGTTAATACTCCTGATGTAGAATATACTGGACTACAAACTGGTCAACAAGCATTACCTGCCCCTGCAGGTACTCAAACTCGAATTGCTCTTGCTGATGTTAATTGGATGGATGTTGCTAGCAATGATATACATAGTGATTCACATCAAATATTTCAGTCGATAAGTCCAAGTGCACAGGAAGATCTTATTGATATGAGAGATATGGCAGACGCCTTAAATTCTGAGGAATTTGGTTATATTAGAGTAGAATATGGTTCATTGGATGAACCAACATTTTATGTAGGAGATAATCCATATACTGCTAGAGAAATTATTGAACTTGATTGGCACGATTTGGATTCCGATCAAGTTGCAGCTCTTGATCATACAGTCCAAGAACTTCATGAAACACATCTTAGATTTGAAAGGACTTTAGAAGAAACTGCCGAAAATGGTACTCATTTGGATTTAGAAGTTATTGGTCCTCCTGAAACAACACCAGCAGCAGGGTTATTAGAAGCACAACAACAGGGTACATTACATTCTCAACAACCAGAATTTACGGAAAGGGCAATAAGAGATAACCCAATGCAGTGGTCTGTAAAATTAAATGATAAAATAAAAAAGGCTTATAAAGAAAGTCCACCACCATATGCCTTGATACCACCTGGTATATTGGCAGGAGAAGCTGCAAGACAACAAGGTCAACAACAATCAATATTGGAGTAATATGGAGAGTGAAGAAGAAAAGGAAGTAAGGGATGCAGAACGTGCTAAGGAGATATTAGATGATCCCCTTTTACAGGGTGCTTTGGATAAAATGGAGGAAGAATATATTTCAGCATGGAAACAATCTAAAACTGGAGATAAGGAAGAAAGAGATATATTATGGCAGTTGGTTTGGGCAATAGGAGAGTTCCGGACGCATCTATCTGTTATAATGCAAAGAGGTGAATTTCATAAAGACCGACTTCAGAAATCTATGAAGCGGAAACGTAATTAATATTTTTACAAGGAGCAACCATGGAAACAGGACTCCAACAAGCAGAAGACGCTATTCAGTCAGTGTTGTCCGGCCCTCCGGTCGATAAACAACAACAGATGGAATCCGATACTGTAGAGGAAGTTCAAGAGGAAGTTGAAACCGAATCAGAGACTCCCGAAACAGAATTTACTGAGCAAGAGGAACAAGAAGAAGTAACAGAACAGGAATCTCCCAGTGAAAAATACTATCCTATTAAGCTGGATGGTGAAGATATGGAGATCACCCTTGATGAAGCTTTACAAGGTTACCAACGGCAAAGTGATTATACAAAAAAGACACAGGCACTTGCTAATGATAAAAAGCAAGTTGAAGCAGATAAAGAGGCTCTTTTACGACAAAGGGACCACTATAAACAGACTGTTGATAGGTTAGTTTCAGAACGACAGGCTCAATCTATTGAAGAACCAGATTGGGATCAATTATATGAATCTGACCCTCTCCAGTGGATGAAACAAAAAGAAGAGTTTCGTTCTAATAAAGAGAGATCGTTAGAATTACAGCAAGAGCAATTCCGACTGCAACAAGAACAACAGCAGGAGCAACAAGCTCAAATGCAGCAATTCATAACACAACAACATGATGTTTTATTAGATGCAATCCCAGAGTGGAAAGATCCACAAGTGATGGCTAGAGAGAAAAACGAAATCAAGCAATATGCCCATAGTATTGGGTATAGGCCTGAGGAAGTTAATCAAATCTATGATAGTAGGGCAGTATTAGCTTTGAGGACTGGTATGAAAGCTTCTGGTTTATCTGGTAAAGGAGCAGCAAAGCTCAGACCGATAAAGGAAGCAATTAGAGCAGCAACTCCTGGTTCAGCAGCCCAACAGCCTAGGAAACACACAACTGTTTCAAAAGCCAAAATGAAACTGGCAAAATCAGGCAAAATGTCTGATGCCGAAAGTATTTTTAAACATCTGTTGTAAGAAAGGAAAAACAACATGGCGAAGGTAACAAATGCTTTGGACACCTATACTGCTGTAGGTCAAAGGGAAGATCTTTCGGATGTGATATATAATATCTCTCCAGAAGAAACACCTTTTGTATCTGCTATTGGTAAACGTGCCGTAAGCAATACAAAATTTGAATGGCAAAAGGAAGCACTTCCTGCTGTTGCTACTACAGCACAGATAGAGGGTGCAACCATCGCGACTGCTGCTCCTACGAATACCACTCGTTGCTCTAATCAATGTCAGATATTGACAAGATCAGCTGCGGTAACTGGAACACAGGCGGCCATAAATCGTGCAGGTGTATCTGATGCAATGGCACATCAAATTGCCCTTATATCAAGAGCACTTAAACGTGATGTAGAAACATTGCTGCTTTTAAATCAAGCAGTAAATACAGGTAATGCAAGTACTGGCCGAACGGCTGCCGGTTTACCTGCATATGTTGCTACTAACGTAACAGTAGGTCACTCTGGAAGTCCAACTAATCCAACTGATACAGCTGGAGGAACGGATCCCAGAAATGATGGAACAGCAAGAGCCTTAACTGAGGCATTGTTAAAAGTAGAGTTAAAGAATTGTTTCGATAATTCTGGTGATCAGCCAAATATGGTTATGGTTACTTCTGCAAGTAAGCAATTAATCAGTGGATTTGCTGGTAGAGCATCTGCAACATCAGTTGTAGCTTTACCAGGTAAGGCAGACGAAGTAAATGCCAATGTATCAGTATATATTGGAGACTTCGGAACTTACACTGTTCACACCAATCGGTTCCAGAGAACTAAGGATTGCTGGTTGATTAATCCAGAATTTGCCAAAGTTGCTCAACTTCGAGGTTTTGAAGTTAGTGAGTTAGGTACTACTGGTGATGCAACTTCCAGGTTTATTACTTGGGAGGGTGGTCTCCAGGTGGATAATGAAGCCGCACATGGTCTCGTTGCAGACGTTGGTGGTTGATAACCTATAATTAAGGGCCTCTGAAATGGGGCCCTTTATATTATGCCAAAAGCAACAACTGAATTAGGTACTGAACATGGTGTTAAAACTGCTGTTCATACCGAGGATGGTGATGGGACATTTCATATCACTAAAGAGCAAAACATTCAGCCTACTCTTGATTATGCTAAAAATCTTCGTGATATACCAATTGATCGAAGTCATCATTCAAGAAAGGTTGCAGAAATACCACCAGTTATTGCATCAGAACTTGCAAGGACTGGAATTTTACATAATAAGGAAAGATTACTTAAGTGGTTGGATCAACCAGAAAATAAACCATTTAGAACATGGGAAGGACATTTATCGTAAATGGCTATTTCGACTAAAGCAGAATTACATACTGCAGTAGCAAACTGGTTAAATAGGTCTGATTTAACTTCCAGAATACCAGAATTTATTTCTCTTACAGAAGCAGGTTTTAATCGTAACCTCAGGACAAGAGAAATGCTTGTTCGGAGTACTGCTTCAACAACAGGTCAATATGTTAGTTTACCAACTGACTTTCTGGAAATGTTGAATATTGAATTGACTTCAACTTCTCCACCAAAACGATTAATTTATATTACATCAGATAGATCAGATGATTACCGGGAACAAAAAAATAATACAACTGGTACTCCAGATTATTATACAATTGAGGGTGATGCGATCCAGTTATTACCAACACCCAGTGCATCAGTAACTGTTCAATTAAATTACTACCAAGATATCCCGGCCCTTTCTGGTCTGGGAGATTCTGCTAACAACTGGTTATTATTGGCACATCCAGATGTTTATCTCTATGGTACATTAATGCAAGCTTCACCATATATAATGGACCCCCAATCTGCACAACAGTGGGATGGTTTATTAGCAAGGTCAATGCAGGAGCTTCAAGCGTCAGATGAAAAAAGTAGATATTCTGGTGGTACATTAGTTATGAGACCAAAATATATTTACACATGAATGAAACCTGGACTGAAGAACAGATAGGCCCAAGATTATATGGAACTTCAACATTTGGGAGTTCTTATTTTGGGTCTGCATTATTTACTGATGAAACAGCAACAACTGTAACCTGGTCAGAAGATACTACTGACACTACAACATGGACGGAGCAATAAAGTGGCAAATACATTTACTGACAACTATAATTTTGTAAAATCTGAAATTGGAGGCGATAACGCTTCCTGGGGTGCTAATCTTCATACAACTCTTAACCTTGCAGATACTGCCCTATCAAAAACAGTTGAAGATCAACTTATATCGGGAATAACAAATGCTGCAATTAATATAACTGCTGGTAGTGGAACAGGGATTATTTCAACTGCTGGTAATGAAAAATATTTTGAGTCAATTGTAGTTGGTGATAAGGTTCGGATCTCAACAAATAGTGCCACCAATGCTGCAAATGGAACCCCAACAGTTCCTGTTATTTATACTGTATCTGCAAAAACAAGTGCAGATTCAATTACAGTTAGTACCCAAATGGTTACTGACACCTCAGGTTCAACTGTAGTTACAATTGCAAAAGTTCTGGAACCAGTTCATATAAATTCTGGTCCAATTGTTTGTGCTCCACTTCAGAATTTAAGTGCTGCCACCAGAACAGCAGGAGGAACTGCCGTCCCAGGATCAGATACAACTGATGCACTAGTAGCAAATGGTGATGTAAATCTTGCTGCTGATGTAATACTTGGGGCATCGGCATCTAACACAATTGAAGCAAAAGGTGTAATAAAATCTAATTTAGTTCCAGATGCAGATAACTCGAAGGACCTAGGAACATCTAATAATCAATGGAGAAATGCATATGTAACTGGAACTGCAAATATAGATGGTTTAGTTGCTGATGTGACATATGCCCTGTCAGGTTCAGGAACCATTGCCAATATTCAGGTTGTAAATGGATATGCTCAACTTAGTGTTACTGGCACTTCTGGAGATTATTCAAATTTTAGTTTTGGATCAAATGGTGCTGGAAGAAGAACTGTAAGCTCAAATGCTCCTGTTGATTCCGGTGCTGCCGATGGTGATGTACATTATCAAATTGCATAATGGCTTATCTTGAATATTATGAAGCTGCTCTAAGCACTTTTAAAAGAATTTATGAACCACATATTCATACTGGTGGTGAATGGAAAAATGTTCATAAGGTTCATATTAGACATGGTGGTGAATGGGAATTAGCACATAGGACTGATAAATCCAGATATGTTAGAGATACAGCAAATCAATTTGAAGGTACATCCGGAGGAAATTACACGATCCCAAATGGTACAAGATATGTTCTTGCTGAAATGTTTTCCGGAGGAGGTGGAGCCGGGGGTGGAATAAGAACAGGAGGATCAGGAGCATCAGGTGGACACTTTATTTGTCCCTGGAATGGTTCAACTGTTACAGATTATGCAACTGGAGGAAGAGGTGGACATGGTTATATGCTGGAATTATGGTTTGAAGTTGAACCCGGAATGTATTTTAGATGGGATTCATCAGGTAATAATGATTATGGTGGAGGTTCTGGAGGAGCAGTTGGGTCACCTTTAGAATTACCTTATGCGAGTGCTGCATCAGTTGGTACTACAAGATCAGGTAGTTGGGGTTATGATGGAGCAGATGCATATTTAGATATTTATGCAAATGCAACAGATGGTGCCAGTCAAAATAACCCTGTTATTAATATTGCCTGTATTGGAGGTTCCGGTGGTGGTGGAGGAACTGTTACAGTTGCAAATAATTGTTTCTCCGGGGCTCCTAACTACCTTTATGGTTATGGTGTTACTGCTTCAACTGGAGCAGCAGGAGCAGATGGAGGGAAATCAATTGAAATACAAAATTCAGCATATAGTGTAGAGGAAATAGTAACAGATGAGTCCAATGATAATGGTGGAACTGGTAATTCAAATGCAACCGGAGGACAAGGTTGGGAAGGAGAAATGAGGTTTTACCCTTATAAAGCAGCTTAATAAATGGCTAATCCAACAACAAATTTAAACATTGATCTTCCAGTAGTAGGATCAGAAGACTCCAGGGGAACTTGGGGTACAACCCTGAATGATGCAATCCAGTCACTCGATACAGCAATAGTTCCAAAAACAGGTGGAGCATTTACTGGTGCAGTCACAATGCCAAGTCCAGTTATTAATACTGGTGTAAGTGGATCTGCAATTCTGGATAGTGATGTAATGAGTGGTGCAAATGATACGACTCTAGCCACATCTGAATCTATCAAAGCATATGTTGATGCACAAGTAACTGCATCAGATTTAGATTTTCAAGGCGATTCTGGTGGTGCATTAAGTATTGACTTAGATAGTGAGACATTAGATATAGCAGGTGGTACTGGTATTGACACAACTGGTTCAGGGAATGAGGTATCAGTTGCAATTGATTCAACTGTTGCAACATTAACTGGATCACAGACCTTAACTAACAAAACACTTACTGCTCCTACTCTGACTACTCCTGCACTTGGTACACCAGCCAGTGGTGTTATGACAAGTGTAACTGGTACAGCAGCAGGATTAACTGCAGGAAATGCAACACTTGCTGCAACAGTAACAACAAATGCAAATTTAACTGGACACATTACTTCTTCAGGTAATGCAGCAACTTTAGGTGCATTTACTGTAGCCCAATTAAGTTCAGCACTTTCAGATGCTTCCATTTCTGGGAATAATACAGGTGATCAAACTAACATTACTGGTAATTCTGCCACTGTCACAACAAATGCTAATTTAACTGGTGATGTTACTTCTACTGGAAATGCAACTGCAATTGCAAGTGATGTTATTATAAATGCAGATATTAAATCAGATGCTGCAATTGCAATGTCCAAGACTGCTCTTGTTGGTGGAACAGGACTTACATTATCAACTAATACTTTAAATGTAGATCCAGCCCAGACTCAAATTACTTCAGTTGGAACTATTGGAACTGGAACCTGGAATGGTACAGCAGTAGCTCAAACATATATTGCAGATCAGGCTATTAATGAAGCAAAATTACAAGTCAGCAATGCACCAACAAATGGTTATGTTTTAACTGCTAGGTCTGCCGCAACTGGGGATATGACTTGGGAAGATCTTGGAACCAATTTTGACACTGCAGGAACAGGTGTCGCAATGGCAATAGCTTTAGGATAAATAATGGCAAATACATTTAAGAATGCAACTTTTCGGGGAGGAGCAGTTAATGCAGATGTTGTGTCTGCTGTTGGAACTGCCTGTCCAGATGGTAGTCAAATTACACTCATTGGAATGACAATAGCAAAC
>Ga0315334_10001572_pt1 | contig 14095 bp, 19 predicted proteins | sample M150034915metaG_FD_205555 | JGI IMG/M metagenome (GOLD analysis project Ga0315334, IMG submission 205555) | Ammonia-oxidizing marine archaeal communities from Monterey Bay, California, United States - M1 500m 34915 | ecosystem: Environmental > Aquatic > Marine > Intertidal zone | place: USA... | reverse complement strand
AGTCTTGTGACTGTTTGAGGTTAATATCGGACTGTTGAGTAATCATAACGGAACCAAGTATAGCACCCCCACAAAATAAGTCAAGCCCAAAACTAAAAAAAGTTTTGAAAAGTTTTTTTTAATCTATTTTCCTACAGTTTTTAATGAGCCAACTACTGCTTTGAACTTTATCTCCTAAACCGTAAACAGTCTCAATCCCCACTTCTTTGCACACATCGTGTTCGGGCGTGTTCGCGGGATTGCTTTCGTCATAGTTTCTGTCTCCACCTTGACAAAAGAATAACTTGTAATCATTTCCAGCAAGTTCAGCAAGCGACTTGAGGGTTTCTGTAACGGTATCATCTTTATCGGTAGGTTTAATCACCAAGTCAACATTTTTTAAATTTTCTAAAATTATTTTGCGCTCAAAAAATTGCATGAAGGGTTTGCCCTTTTTTTTGGTTAAATAATCATCTCTATTAAGAATGACAATGACACCCCCTCCGTTGCCTACTATTCGGCTTGCGCGGTTTATCATTTCAACATGACCCGAATGAAGGGGGTCAAATCCACCACTTACTATTGCGAGCTTGGTCATTTCTTTTTATTTGGAAACATTTTACTGTAATTGGTTTCGTATTGTTCTGTCACAATCCGCAATTTTTGGATGTATTCAGCTATGTCTACCATGTTTTTTGAAAGACCTAAATAGTTTTCAGTATCTAGCGCAAACCAAGCGTTTGTGTTGACGCTTAATACTTGCCAATTAACTTCACGCAAATCAATCCCTGCGGGAAGGGGAGGTTTGACGAAAGGAATAGGTTTATTTTCGAGCGCAATTCGAGGGGAAGCGCATCCTGTCAAAATAATTAAAAATAATAAAAAAACTTTATTCATGCTGGTTTAATGGAAGTCTCGCGCACGCGCATCTTATTTGGCGATTTTTCGTTCACTTTTGGTTCTCGCGTATGTATCTTATTTGGCATTTTCTTGTTCACATTTACAAATCTCGTCGCCAGAAGCGGCAAACATCAATTTGTAACTCAAGCACCTATCTGTATCCTCCCCATGTATAGAGGTTCTAAAATTTCTTACGGTGTCCTCCATCATTTCAGCTTTTTCTTTCATTGCTGCCGCTAGGTGTTGAAGGTCGGCCAAGCATGACAGCACATTGTCTTGAAACTGATATGGGTTATCTTCTTCGTCGTTACCTTCTACTTGTGATACAACTTTATTTGGCATTTTCTTGTTCACTTTTAATCACTCAATCTGCGCCAGTTATTAGGGATGTAGCCCTTGAAGGGTATGTAGGTATATTCTTTTCCAGTATTGAGAACCCATATAGCCTGACCGGCTTCCAAAACCATTTTTGGATTGTCCCATTCTTTAAAGTCTCTATCGTATGAGCTAATTACGAAACTGGAAGAAGCGTCATCATATACTTGAAACTTGTAAATCGTAAGGTATCTGATGTTTTTTAAAGTGCCAAATAAATCTTTCACGGTGTTGTTCTTATATTTAAATGGAATGCTTATCATGGAAAAGCCGGTTGGGATTGATGTAATGCGCTGATACAGAACGGGTTTGGGGAGGGTGGTAAAAGCGTGTTCTTTCATTCTTGCTTGACTATTGGAGCCGCCAGCAGACCACGCAACAATTCTGATCTCATACATAGTCTCTGGTTTTAAACCATCTATGGTAACAGAAGTCTCTCTGGTTAAGCAACATCCATCATGAAACGCCCATTCAGTCACGCTATTATCACCCTTTGGTGTTTTGCGTATTCGAAGATTGACTTCATAAGTGATTCTTTCTTCGTGGCTTGATGGCTTCCATTCAATTGTTGCTCGGTCATGACCAACTTCTGATATTCTGATTAAGCCCGGTCTAGTGGGGCCTGCGATTACTGAAATACTAATAAAAAATAGAGTCAGTACCAATAATGTTTTCTTTAACTTTTTCATAAATTATTTGGCATTTTTTTGTTCACTTTTGCTCTCGTGAATCAAAGCACACTCCAGATGTTCGTCTTGCGCACATAAATAATCATAATCTACATCAAAAGTAGACTGACCACAATGTTTACAAATCCATTCTTTTTTACCTTCTTCTATGGCTTTTATTTCGCTTTTTTTCATTCGTCTTTCACTATTATATTTTTTATTTGAAAAATTTTCATTCACAAATGGGATAAATTTGCTATCCAGAGGGGGCTTCTCTCGCGCGATAAACTTATTTGGCATTTTTTCGTTCATAATTTTTCACCGCACCCTAATGTAGTTGTCGTTATTGTTTCTTTTACTGTTAAGGTAACTGTCTTCGAGAGCTCATACTTCTTTTCTATCATTTTAATAACTTCTTCGAGGGCTTCGTATTCGTTGGCATCAGAGACTTCTAGGTGGCAAACACAAGTTACATTGGTGATATGCGCCATATTGGGTTAAGGTTATTACGCGATTTCTTCCTTGAATTTAATATAGGTTTCCTGTACCTCATCTGCGCACGCTTGGTTTGTAGGGGCGTCCGCTTCTTGGTCGCTAGCGCCCACCATACTGTTAGCTACCAAATAGGCTTCTACCTCCTCTCCGCTTACATCAACAAGCATCTTCCCATCCACCTCCACGCAGGGCTGTAGAGTTTGATTTGTTTTCTGCATCATCTCTTGGCGTTGCGTAGGGTCGTTAATAATATCACGATCCTCGAAAGGAAGATCGTACTTTCTCATGACGGAACGAACTCCGTTGCTCCATCCACAGGACGGCTTCATATAGGCTATTATTTTCATTTTATTATTTGGTTCTTTCTACTTCTTTTTTACACTCATTACAAGCTAAAATCATTTTGCCTTCTAGTTGAACCCATATTAATTCACAAACTAAATCTTGGTCCACATCATAAGTTACTCTAAATTCTTCTCCACATATCTCGCATATTCCGTGATCGAGAGAAGCTCTCTTCTGAGCCCTTTTTTTTAATCCCGCGTATTTATTATTTGGCAATTTTTCGTTCACTTTTGGTTGCCTTGGGGTGATCCAGCGCGGGGTCATCCACCCACGGATGAAGAAAGGGTTGCGCTCCTTCTCCCTGTCGGTGGACTTTCTCACCTTTTTTTCGAGGAATCAAATGACAGTGAGCATGAAATACGCTTTGCCCGGCAGCCTTCCCGCAGTTCCATCCAATATTAAAACCTTCTATTGTAGGGTCTTGGTCTAATATACGCTTACGCTGTAGCACCATCAATTGATGGATGCTCTCTCGTTCAGGCAAAGTCAAATCAAAATAAGTCAACACGTGGCGGCGGGGAATTAAAAGCGTGTGAAACTCCACTACAGGGTAAGCATCAAGGAAAGATGCTGCATACTCATTGGTATCCATAACCGCATGAAGACTAAGATCACAAAAACGACAATCGTTAATGTTAATTTCCTTCCATGGCGCTGCCGCCGAAATCGATTGGTTCGGTGTAAACATATTTAGGATCTGTCAACATTTCGAATGTTTTCATCACGTTGGCGCTGGCCCTGTTAACCTTCCTTGTAAGGAGGGAGGCCTTGCGTTCGGCGATCCTATCAATATTATGTGTTCTGAGGACTTTGTCAAGCTCTTCCTTTCGATTGTCAGCAGCTTTTTCGATAGCATTGTTGCGTTCGTGTAGAGTGTCCATTGTTTTTTGGGCATCATCAACTGCTTCGGTCAATTGTCCTAGCCTGTTCTCGTAGCTTTCTACTTGAAGGTTGATTGTGGTGAGTTCAGCTTTCAGCTTTTCGTTCTTTTTGTAAAAAAAATACCCCACCGCGGATATTAAGAGGGTGACCCCCAACGCTGCACCTAAAATATAGCTATTCATCGTTTAAAAAGTAATGTTTTATTTTGTTAGATTTTTTAAAATTATGATAATACAATTTTTCTTCATTAGGGCCTATCCCCATATTAACTAAGGTCAACGAGGGATTAAGCGCTATAATTTCATTATGATATAATTTACACGAAGAGCTTAAGTTTCCCTCCATAGATTGACTAATTTCACTTAGATTATCTCTAGTTATAGTAGGGCATAAACAGTATTTATGCTCTTTTTCCTCAAATAACTCTTGCGTTTCCACCATCTCCGTCATAAAGGGTAGCTTGTGAAGGTGTCGGTTAGGTGTAATGTATTTGTACATTTTTCTGGAAAGGAAATCATCAAAAAACCTATAACCATAAAAATAGGGACCACTAATGATACTGCTGGCACGGGCTCCCCATCCACACCCCGTTCTATTAGTATTAAAATCTTTCACAAGGCCGATAGTAAATCCCTTAAAGCCTAATGCGCTCTTCTCGAAAGCAATGTCTTCCGCATGGTGAAAATCATGAATAGCCATTTGCTTAATATTAACGTCTGTAAAAATTTCAAAAAATTTTAAAAAAGAATTGTCGCGATCAAAAAAACGAATATAAAGTTTGCATTGGCAAATTTCATGGTGTTTGATGTTAAAGCCTAGGGTATAAGAAAAATAAGGGTTTGAGAGCGTTTTCTCAATAGGCTCCAAGTCAGTAACAAGCTGTCTTATAAATTGGGAACTATCAGTGAGTATCATAACGATCTGGATAAACATTTTTATAAGCTTCTTTAATGCAATCTATCCCGCTTCCTAATTTAATTTTATTATTAAGAAAGCCATAAAGCTTTGTTAGACCTAAAAATCTCCATATCATAGGAAAAAAATCTACATTATCTTCTGTGAATCCCATGTCACATAATATAATCCCTAAACATCCGGCTAGATTAACATGTAACCCTCTGTGCGTCGCGAACTCTTTAAAAGACCCTAAAGAAGGAAAAGAAAGGTTATATTTGGTTGCTAATCTCTCTATTTCAACTACACGAGGATCTCCGTTCTTAAACTTAGGGTGCCCCATCCCCGCTATGAGTTCGGGATAATCCCCACTACGCCATTGGCGCACCACATCAGAAAAAACAAAATGGTTATCTCCCCATAAACCCATACTATTTGATAAGGTTTGATAAAGGTCTTTCTTGCAAGAAACGGAAAGAGCCACCGAAGCAGAACTGGGAGGTTCAAGCAGATCATATTTAAAATCAGCCACAATAAGAGCAACCTCATCTAAAAATGATTCTTGGTCGGGAGAAATATCTTTTCCCGTTAATTCTTTAAATATCAAGCTGGTGAGTGACTTGGCCTTCATAGTTAGCACCGGTTTCTACCATATTAATATTAAGCTCTTTTGCAAGTTTCTCTACCGATAAGTACCCTGCCGCATTATCTCTTTTAACGCTAAAACGAAATATGTCGCCTCGCTTAAACCCTCCTGTATTCAATAAAAATTTACGTAACTTAGTGGACACCCCTTTTCTTCGATACGATTTTGAAACAAAGGTGAGCAAACCATCATAGATATTAGGAGTTTTAAAATAATCGCAAAATGGACTACGCAAATAAGCCTCAAACCCCACGGGATTATCCCCATCTAAGGCCAAGGCAAAAGTTTTATTTCGAACGCACTGTGCAAAAAGATAACTAAAAACTAAAGATGCCTTATCGGTCTGCTGTGATGATATATAATAAGGATAAACGAACAGACCTTCAGCGATAGCCTCTTGAAGCAATGGTAAAATAGAGTCCTCTACCACTGTTTGATCTGAAGTCTCTGGGATAAAAATATTTAAATTCATTTGTCTTTTACAGAATAAACATGAATTTTGTAATCATCCATATCAATCATACCTTCAAGAATCATATATCGAATGCAATTATTGATCTGCTGTCGAGATAACCCGATGGTATTATAGACACTAATAATTTGGTCTCTCTTGAATAAGCGAAAAAGAGTGTCTTTTAGATAAAAGTCATCACATTGCTGTCTTGTAGTTGGTTGCATCAACTTATTTATAAATATAATAGTCTTCTAGCACCACACTGTCAAGCCCTGTTGAATCTAAGACTTGCATAGCGGTGAGATATCGGGTTAAAATAGCTTTTCCCTTAGTGTTAAAAGAAGTGTTGACCAAGACGGGAATGCCCGTCAGCTTCTCAAATTCATCTAGTATGTCGTAAATAAACTGATTTTGCTGTGCAGAAACGGTTTGTAATCGCGACGATCCGTCTACATGGGTCACTGCGGGCAATACTGTTCGATATTCTTCTCGTACCTGAGGGCTAAAAGACATATACTTGTAGGAGGCGTTATCAGACGTTTCAAAAAAGATTGATGCCTTATCTTCTTTGCATACAGGGGCAAACGGCCGATACCATTCTCTAAATTTAACTTTATCATTGATTATGCCTTTAGCTTGGTGGCTTCGAGGGTCCGCCAATATAGTTCGATTTCCCAGTGCGCGGGGACCGATTTCGCTGTCACCTCGACAGATGCCAATAATTTTTCCTTTTGTCAATTCCTTTGCTATGAGTTTCGGGGTAGCCTTCTTCCACGCTCGATGATCTAAAATGTACGACAAAGCCCCTTTGTCTAAAATTTCACAGCCCGTATACATAGATTCAGAAACAAGCGGATTTTTGAGATAACGGACTATCATGCCAGATGATAAACCACTATCACCGGGAGAAGGAGGGACAAAAAAATTAACATTTGGATAAGTCTTACTAAGTCTCTCGTTGAGCACAACATTGAGGGCACCCCCTCCAGTTAAGCAAACGTTTTTATGTTTGCTCTTATCAAAAAACTCAACGAAAATCTCTAAAAAAACAGTTTCAAAAGCGCGTTGCATATTGAAAGCCCAATTATAAGAAATTGTTCCTTGTATCCCGTTTTTAACAAGAGGGCCTATCTCTTCCCAAAAATCATAATCAAGTGGCTGCGTGGAGGTTGACCTCAACCATTTTGTGCATGCATTAAACATCGACTGATCAAAAACACCATACGCTGATAATCCCATGAACTTACCCGAACCACCATGGTCTACTTGGTCGTAACGTCGATGAAGATAACCATTGTTTTTTTGCGGACCTCTAATTTCTTCGATAAAAGAGGTTAAAGAACAATATTTGGTCGTAAGGGATCGCATTGTTGAGGGGTTAAGTTGGGTAAAATCCGGATCAGGTTTTTTAAGCTCATAGACACAAACAGTACCATCAGGTTTTCCCCCTCCATCGTAACTAAAAACCAAAGCTTCCTCGAAACCACTCGAATAAAGAGCCGCCGCAGCATGAGCTCTATGATGGAATGTGGCGTCCTCTCCTTCTTCATAGCTTATTTTTAAAGGCCAACTTCCATCAACATTGTTGTGGTAAACTTTTGTAATATTAAAAATCTCACAAAACTTTTGAACCGTTTCTTCTGTGCTTTCCCAACAAAACAAACCCACATCAAAAAAAGGTGAAAGAAGCCCTTTATCTTTTAGGATTTGCTTTAGAGAAATTAAAAGGGATTGTTGTTCAGCTGCTGAACATGCCTGAAACGCTAAATATCGGTTGCCATAAATTCTTTCCAGCTCTATGGTGTGGAGCTGATTGTTTACATACACGGATAAATTAGAATCGTGACACTCGCACGAAAAACTTAAAATAGATTTAGACATAAACATTTACTGTAAAATCTTTCCTACTTACTATTGGATGTTGCCACCAATTGTGGAGCTCCGGAGCAAGCCAAGGCCACTCCAAGACCTGTAGGATATGTTGATTAACTCCAAAAGCAAAAATAGGAATACCGTGAGGGCGCTGTACTGCTGGTTCCAGTGGAAAGTCGATACGAGCATCGGTATTCTGTTCGTTACCAGAATAGACTCCATCACCAACCGAGGAAATAAGAGGCTCTGCAAATAAATGAAATTTATCATAAGTGAAAATAGGGCGCTCGCCCACCACTATTAATGAAGCAATAAGTAAAGCTCTCTCATCCCCTTTGAGAAGCTCACAGGGGTCACAACCCAAGGGGGGAAGGGGGTCACAATCCAAGGGAGGGAGGGTGAAGTTAGTCGTTTTGGGCGTCACTGTTCATTAGTTCCAAAAATCGATCAGTAAGATCTCTAGCGTACTTATTTTGATTGTTGTATTCGTTACGGCTTTTTAAGAATTCAATCTTCTTCTGCGCCTCGACAAGATTCATTTGGTTAATTTTTTTGTCCTTGCGAGAGGAGATTTTTTGGCGTGCTGAGCTGCCGTGCGAGCCACCTCTTTGCAGATGGGGTCGCCGAGCCGTATGTTTATGTTTGTTTCGTGTCCACATGTTTTAATAAATTATTTTTGAAACATTTTGGCTTGAGCTTGGATGTTTCCGGGGTAATGGTTTCTTCCTGTGTGGGTAAGATTGATAGAAGGTACCACATGGATTTGTCCGCCTAGTGAACGCCAGAGCTGGCAAAAGCCATAGTCCTCGCTCTCGTATTTTTTATTTGATTTGTTTACGCCCACTGTGAAAAAGTCATAAAAATTATCTCCAGCGCTCATGTAGCCATCGACATCATTATGATACTTTAAATCAGGACACTTGTCAATCATTTTTCGAAAGACATCGGTTTTAATAAGCATAAAACCTGTAGCTGCATAATCAACCGTAAATATTTCGCCTTTGCGAGCTTTGTCTAAGGCTGCAGCGCTAAATTCGGTGGAAAAGTCGGTCGAAAGGGCTCGCCATTCGTTTTTGTCATTGAAAACATGAGGCGCGCGCTTGACAAGAGACTCTACTTTCTGGCGACTGTAGTATTTTTTAGGGTAAACGCCCACCGCCACGTCTTTGTCGGCTTCGATCAGTTTGAAGACATCGTTTGCCTCGAAACAAATGTCAGAATCAATAAACAATAAATGAGTATAATCTGACGAAAGCGCCCAAGCAGCAGAAGCGTTTCGAGCCCGACTAATCAAACTCTCAAAAACAATGGAAGAAACCACCATATCAATATCAGAGCTTTGCTGAATCCGCAAAAGGGTACCCATCGCACCAGTAGCGAATTCAGTATTACACATACCTCCGTAGGTAATGAGGGGAAAAAATATCTTCTTTTTCATAAATTTGGATGAAGCAGGGGAAAGATTTGGTTTGGACATATTAATGGCCTGAGATTTACAAAAATTGTCTAAATGGCCAAGGGCAATGCGCGCAGTATGTTGCCACGTATACTTTTGACGAAGTTCAACGGAATCCTTAAGGGCTGTCGCCTTTAAGCTCTCATAGTTATCTATGCAACTCTGCATTCGCTTTTTCAGGTGCTCGTAATCCGGACTAAAATAATGGCCGGAAAGGTTAGTGGTAAATTGGCTCCCTACTTCCGCAGCGCTTGCCCCAGCTTTCTCCTTTCCTAAAACACGAACCGGAATACCTTTGTTTTGGGCAAATTCTAGCTGACCAGAACAATCACTATAAATAGCAGGGACGCCGCAGGCCATCGCTTCTAACAACGGTATATTCCACCCTTCGGCACGGGCACAAGATAAAAAAACATGGCTTCCTTGAATAATTTGAATATATTCTTTGCGATTTGGGAAAGACTTGAGGATAATATTATCCACCTCCCCCCATCCCATTTTTGCTTTACGCTCTTCCGGTGAAAGCCCATCAAGAGCATGAGGATTATCGATAGACGCTATTAGTTGTACTTTTGGATTGTTACCGAACAATTCAACAAAACATCGGATAATCTCCGTAGTAGATTTACGTTGGTCCCAACGCCCTAATAAACAAAAAGTAAAAACTGAATCATCTAAAGACCCACTATCAGAACTAGGGATACAATCGGGCTCTATACCAAAAGGCACTACCTTAACACGATCAGCCGGGTAACCCTGCGCTACGCTATATTCTCTTTGCCATTCAGATGGAACCCACAACTCGTCGTATTTAAGAATGATTTCAAAAAAGTCAGCGCCGTATAAATCTGTCTCCCATACGGTGTAGGCAATTTTTGGTTTACTATAGTCTTTAAGGAAGTGGTTATGATTATACTCATGAAATACAATATCTACATCATATTCGAAGTCTTCTATTTCTTTCTTCCAATCAGGGGGGTGCTGTTTCTCAATATAATTGTCTTGAGGGTCCCGCAAGGTTACTTCAGAAATAATCTTTTTTTGTTGTGGGGTAAGATAATTGTGGCGATCATCACACCACGTATAATTGTCAACGCGAAGATCAACAATGGTACTTAACGCTGTGAACATCCCTCGTGCGGCAGCGCTGAGGCCAGTGTGTCCGAGGAAAGGGCAATGTACTTTAATTTTTGGAGTAAAAGAAGGGCACTCCTTTTTTTGACGAAAGGGTACCGGCGAATAATCGGGCGTCTTTTCCCAACAGTGAATGAAAGGGGTAATGTGTCTGCTTGGTTTATATAATTCCGCAGTACCATGCTCTATGTAGTTGGTAGACATGTCGGGCATAATATACCAATCTCCGTTAAGCTGTTGGAGCTGAGGAATAATGTCCTCTGAGCTATAGATTTTTAAAGCCTCGTGTTTGCGCTGAAGTTTCTCGGGCTCTAGTGCTGCAGGAGATTTACAGAAAATATAAAAGTTATCACAATATTTTTTGACCGAATCAAAAACATTTTTGTGCTGAATATGGCCGTACTCCCCGCACGGGCCGTGGGTAACTACTTTTTTCCATTGTTGGCTGTTGATCAAATGTTCTATTTTTTTATCTAGCGAGTCAGAGGGGAACGCTTCCATAACCGAAGAATTAAAGTCCCACGTCTCGTAGTCTCTAATCCCGTAAAATTCCATCGCCTTATGAAAATCATCCTCACGATTATCACCCGAAACACACACTATTTTCCAATCAGTGTCGCCATCTAACTCAGAAAACCCAAAGATAGTTTCGTCGTCAGGATGAGCAATAATCATCAACTGCGAAGAGAGGGGCGGCGAAGATCTGCCATGCAAAAATAAAAGTTGCTCTGGGGCAATGTCATAAGAACGTCTATCTTGATGAGTGTAAACCACATCAAATCCAGCATCGGTGTACGTTTTCAGGTCTGGTTGAAGAAAATCATTATCTTCATCCTTAGAAACCCATGAAAGAGGTAAGTGTTGTGTGAAGCCATATTTCCACATCAAAGTATTGTGGATTCTTTCTGATTCAAAAGACTTGTCGTCAATGAGGTCAACAAGCTCTTCCTTGAGACTCCTTAAGGAAAGCTCCAGCAACTCTGAGAAGAAGGGTGCTGATTTTTTATCAAAAATAACAACTCCATGACCAATGGTAAAATCAACGGGATGATTGAAGGTAACCCCTCTAGGTTCGACACCAAAAACAGAAGCCGCTTCATCACCGTGCCCTTTTTGGATTGTGGTACCATCTGGCTCTACTCTAGAGTGAATAAGATTGTCGTGCTTATAGGTAATGCAAAGGGGGTAATCTTCTAATCTATCGAATTGCTCTCTAAAAAAGGGACGCAGGTCTTTCATTGCAACCATATCGGAATCCACCATAATAAATAAATCATTAGGATCCTGCTCGAGCGCATCCAAACACATAGAAACACGGCAACTCATGATACCCAAGTTACGACCGTTTTTTGATAGGGGCCATTTTCGCAACCGCCGAACTTCAGTGTTCGGGGGAGTAAATTTTCCTTCAAAATGGGTATCATACCCATATAAAATAACATTATAACCAGAATGCTTTCTAATAGACTCTATACATATATTAGCATATTTTAAATACTCATCATCAGCGTGTACCAATACATTAACCTTTTGGGTTTTTTGGGCAAAGTTCTCTAAGTTCTTCAAAGCAATGAGGGCGACGTTTGCCCAAGTATACTCCGATCTAATCTCTACTGATTCCTTGAGGGCTCTGGTCTTAAGCGTAGCGTAATTGTCTATACAAAGCCGCATCTGCTCTTTAAGACGTGTGAAATCCGGGGTAAAATAGTGGCCGGGCATCTCGGTGGTCCATTTGCTAGCAATACCACCATGGCCAATACGTGCTTTCTCCTTCCCTAAGATAGGAATTGGAATACCCTTCCCAGATGCAAACTCTGTTTGGCCAGCGCAATCACTATAGATGGATGGTACGCCGCATGCCATGGCTTCGATAAGCGGAATATTCCATCCTTCCGAACGCGCACAGGATAAAAAAACATGACTGCGCCGTAGAATATTGATATACTCAGGGCGAGAGGGAAAAGATTTTAATATAATATTTTTTATATTACCCCACCCCATTTTTTTAAACCTTTCTTTGGTGGATAGACCATCTTCAGCATACTGGTTATCAATAGAGGCAATAAGCTGCACCTTAGGGTTGTTTCCGAAAAGCTCAACAAAACATTCCAAAATTTCAGTGATTGATTTGCGGTGATCCCAGCGCCCTAACACACAAAATGTAAATATTGAATCATCCGGCACAATTGCATTATCGGGAAAACAATCAGGTTCTACCGCCTCAGGCACCACCTTAACACGATCACACGGATAACCTTGTCTTGTAGCGCATTCTCTTTGCCATTCAGATGGAACCCAAAGCTCGTCGTATCCTAAAAGGCATTCAAAAAAATCATCATTCATCCGATCTGTCTCCCACACAGTATAGGCAATTTTTGGCTTCGTGTATTCGCGCCAGAAATGTCGATGACAATGTTCGTGTAATACAATGTCTATGTCATACTTAAAGCTTTCAATTTCTTCTTTCCAGTCAGGAGGATACTGCCCCTCTCCCTCAGGGGCTCTTAAAGTCACCTCAGAAATAATACGTTTTTGATGGTCGGTAAGATAGTTATCAGTATCATCGCAGCATGTGTAGTTGTCAACCCGTAAGTCAATTAACTCGCTTAAAGCAGTAAAAAAGCCTCGAGCATGGGCATTGTACCCAGTACGACCTAAAAAAGGGCAGTGTGCTTTAATTTTCATTTAATGTTTTGAGGTTCATGGGGGAGGGTTGCTAAGCAAGAGACACCTGAAGATACTATGTCGTGCCCATTATCCCTCAGATAAGTTTGAATCCGTTTTTTTTGTTGTTCATTATGCTCCAGTTCTTCCTTGTGGTGAGAAGGGTGATTTTCAAAAATAATAAAAGGCGGGAGCGGTTGCTTGAGAGCTCTTAGCAAATCCGCATCATATCCTTCAACATCTAAATGAAGCCAATCTAGTCGCTCTCCGCTGGATATGTAATTGCCAATTAAATCATTGATTGAACAAGAAGATCTTATAGAGCTTTTTATTTCCTGCGTTTCCCAGTCTCTTATGACTCTTTCTACAACAGAGTTAGTGTAACCATTTCCTCCTTCGAAAAATTCTATATCTTGCCCTTCTGTGGTAATCAACTGATTGACCAGTTGAACGTTGGGATACTTTTGATAATTGCGAACAAGGTTCGCGAATTGAGGTTGCGACGCCTCAACCAAGCAAGCATCAGTTAAATTCTCTTGTACTACAGGGGCCCATTCTCCAAATGCTCCATCGTGGGTTCCTATCGCGATACCTTTAGGTTTTTTACCCTCACTGGTGAGACGCATGCAATAAAGATAAAGAGCCTGATAAAAAAAATCTCCATCCTCTAGAGGGTTCCATTTTTTTTGCACTACTACATTCCCGTTGCGGTCAGTTAAAACGGCGTTGTACATCTCAGTGTCATCGAAGGTCGCCCAAGAGTTGTCACCAAGCTCGCAGCTCCACACCTTTTCGATACCACGGTACATAGCGAATTCCAAGGGCATAGCGCAATAATGGAACGCGTCGGCAGTGGTTACCTTGATCGCAGGATAGGTTCGCCAATCTTCGCCTTCGGGAAAATAGTGGTCGATTGATATGGGCTTTTGAGTTCCGTTTATCATGTTTCGTTGAAATATTGTTGGACCAAGTTCATATTTTTCTCATTTAATTTGCCGTGCAAACATCTAATATCGTCAAAATTTGATTTGCTTGGTATGCGGGTAAACTCATCGTAGTAGAACTGATCTTGGGGCCGACCACGGTAGGCGTGATTGCCTCCACGCTGATGGTCGTGGTTTTTAATTAATTTAAAAAATTCTGTTAAGTCGTCGCGCTTCCCCTTAGAAACTGGTATATCAATATGAATGGTCCCTAGGTCTTTATAATACTTGTTACCCCACAACAAAAGGTTAGCGACCGATTCGTCGGTTGCGGGAGCATACTTTTTGTAATTATTTACCACCTGTGGGTCATTGCATACAAAGGCCCATTCTCTCAAAAATTCTTGG
>Ga0315334_10001571_pt1 | contig 14102 bp, 13 predicted proteins | sample M150034915metaG_FD_205555 | JGI IMG/M metagenome (GOLD analysis project Ga0315334, IMG submission 205555) | Ammonia-oxidizing marine archaeal communities from Monterey Bay, California, United States - M1 500m 34915 | ecosystem: Environmental > Aquatic > Marine > Intertidal zone | place: USA... | reverse complement strand
AGGTTCCACCCCAAAAACATTTGAAGCAAAGAGGGCCGAAAAGGCGAAGAGTAGAAGGCGTTTCTTTCCACACCCCACCAGCACCACGCCTGCGATTGTTGCGAGTAGGAGGTGTTTCATTTGGCTTCTGCTTTCAGTTCCTGGATCATTTAGGCAGTTCGCGAACGCGCTTGGTTGGAGCCTTGCCGCCCGCCGACTTGTAGAGCTTGGCGACCTCTGCATCGCTCAAAGCGCGATCGTACAGACGGACATCATCCAGGCCGCCGTTGAACCAATGCGTCATATGAAACCCGCGCCAACGAATGGGGGCTGGCATCACCGCCTTGGTCGTGATTAACGCCCCGTTCTTGTAGAACCTGCCTGTGCCTTTATCAAAGGTAAAGGTCAGCATCTGCCACACGCCTTTAACCACTGTGCCGGCGGGGATATCCTTGGGCGTGAAGCGCTTTGCCACAGTCATGCCACAGTATACCGCTCCTGCTTGAGAGCTGTGGAAATACCATCCGTTCCAGCGTACGTCGTCGTGGTGAGTTCCCATCCTTCCGGACCATCTGGCTCCGTTGACACCACCAACGTTACCATCCAGAACATCAGGTCGCCACCACCATGATACCGTAAAAGCATTCGTGTTAGGGCATTCCGCGTTCGTTTGGAGGCCAGGCCCACTGATCTTGGGATACGGTATAAGTACGGGGTCGCCCAAGGTCACGGCCTGTCCGATCCGGCCGGTCTCCCAGGTTGGTGGACCTTTGACGTCTGTGTAGACAGCCCAGGCGTGGTTCTTGCCCACGGAATCCTTGTAGTTTCCATCGAACTTCCAATGGTTCACAAGGCCCTCTTCCGCAACAACAGTTGTTACGAACAGCGTTAAACACGCCACCGCACAGATGCACAACATGGCACTCAGAGTAATCAGCTTCTTCATCGCTCGAGAGAATCCTACCCCACCATCCTGATTCAGGGTAGTTCAGAGGATCCTCACCACAATCCCACTGATCTCCCCAATTCCCCTAAGAAGCACAAACATTCACAACGCCAGTCATTGAATCAGTGCATCAACTCACTGAAACTTTGTGAGATTCATTGAGATTAGGGGAGAGACAGTGTGATTTGCACTATCAAAGACCCTTCTCCATTGGAGTTATGAGTGTGCAGAGGGTTCGATTCCCTTCACCCGCTCCACTTTTCCAAAGGTTTTAGGCACTTCCCCGAATCCCGAAACAAATTCGAAACAAAAAAAGTTTCGAAAAATTAGAGATTCCCATTTCCCAAGTGATAATCGTTATTATGAATACTCATAATTCGATTAAAATATATCCACCGACTGAAAAATCACCTGTTTACAAAATCAGGTATAAACACAATGGAATACGTCGTTCAGAGAGCCGATCAACACTTGAGGCTGCCGAAAAACGTGTGAAGGAAATTGCCGCCGGGATTCGAAATGGTGCCGGTTCGTTGATATCGTTGCGACAATCAACACAGGAAAAAATAATCGCAGCACTCAACTATCTCCCAGAAGACACAGATTTGCTTCAGGCGGTCTTCGAATGGGCTGAGGCCAAGAAGTCCTTGGATGAAAAAGTGCCGCTAAAAGACGCTGTAAAATTTTACAACAACTTCCATACCCAAAACGGAAATTTAACAATTTCAGCATTAATTGATCAATTGCTTATTCAACGTTCTAAGAAATGGAGCGATATTCATCGGCGAGTCACTACAAACAGGCTGCAGCGAATCAAAAAAAGTTTAGGCAGTATTTACGTTCGTGATTTAGACGACATAAAAATCGATGTTTTCTTTGAACAGTTTTCTACAAAAACTCCGAAGTACCAAAATCACTATAAGGCTCTTTTTAGGCAACTGGTGAAATATGCCGCTAAAATTAAAGCCATACCTGATGCAGAGGCATTAGAACTTGTTCTGGAAAACGAAGTTGAATGCACGGCTGAGCCTGAGATTATCACGCCCAAACAATTGGATTCCTATTTGAAAAATGCACCTGAACAAGTAATCCCCTGTATCGTATTGGGATCGTTTGCGGGATTGCGGCCTGAGGAAATACAAAGGTTAACTTGGGAAGATTATTTTAAGCATGATAGTTTTTTACTTATCAAGGCTGAGGTATCAAAGACTTCGCGAATGAGGAAAATACCAAAAAAGGAGTGCCTTAAAGATTGGATGAACAAATTAAGTAAGGGAGCTCCGAAAAAGGGTAAAATTGTCACGATTTCAAATGTAACAAAAAATAGGCATTTGCTGAGTCTCAAATTGGAATTTGGGGGTCCATTAAAAGCGGATGCACAAGGTCGAGATCTTTTCCGGCACTGTTATGTAAGTTACCGGTGTGAAGAGACTGTTTGGGATTTCGAACTCGTTTCAAAAGAAACCGGACATTCGGTAGAGCAATTGAAATCGAGCTATCTCAAATTAGTGGACGAGGGCGAGTCAAAGGAATGGTTCTCAACCTTCCCGGACAAAGTTCACAAGTGACTTTTGTCACGAGCGGAAACTTTCAGGCATTCGATAACCTCATCCAAACAATACCGCCTTGAACGTCCAATTTTGATGTGTGGTATTTTTTGAGAAGCCGTATGGCGGTCCACAGTTCTCTTCGAAACACCAAGTGCCTGAGCCAACTCTGTTCGGTCGATCAGATTCGTATTCATTTCCAGTGATCAAGCCCTAGGGAAGGGGAATTCGTAATATTTCTTCCCGTCCAGATACGGATTTGATGATGACCGAAACGCTGTGTCCTGCTTGTAGAAAAAAGCTACGCCATGAACTTTGCACTGCTGATGGACATACCGCGCCCAATCATGCTCAAAAGGCCTCCGCTTTGGGCCGCTCTCTCCACCCACAATCAACCAATCTAATTGCTCCCAGCGGATGTCTGTGAGCGGGCCGATTGCGGGCTCGTAGGACATAAACCTGACTGCTGCGGGAATGTCCGCCAAATAGTCGTTGAAGCGATATGCGACTTCATTGCTCTCAACCGACACACCGAGCCAGACATTTGGATAGCCGTTCTCGTATTCATACCAATCCTCTGGCAGAGATTCCCGAATCCGCTCCGCTCGCTTCGTTAAGAGCTGATAATGGATATTTGGCGTTTTGCGAATGTAGGACCATAGCTTTTCAAGCTCACGGGCAGTGGTTGGATGTTTCTCGAAATTATCAGCCATGCTTGAAGTGAAGACCATCACGATTGAATTCTTATCACGCGCCATCTGGTTCCACTTAAGCAATTTGTTCCAATAATCACTGCCGAAAACTCTACGCCCCATTTCGACATTGTATCCCTTATCGGCCTTGGTTGATTTGATAGCACCCCAGAGACTTGGACGCGTCGAACCAAACCCCCATGTTTTTGCTAATTCAAGTGCGTAGCAATTGCGACATCCGTCACTAATTTTCGAACAGCCCCAGACTGTATTAAAGGTTCCATCGCACCACGCGATAGGTGTTGGGCTTTTCCACCAATCCTTTGCACCAACATTTTTTAATCCGTTAACAAGGGAATCCCGAATTGTTTCATAAAGTATTTCCATACAAGCCTAAGTATATAATCCACAACGTAAAAGTCAAGAGATAATTTAAACTATTTCTCTGATTTATTATTTTTAAATATTTTAAAATAATTTTTTTAATTTTGTTTTTACTATTTGGTTAAAAAAACTTTGTTTGAAAAAATAAAATTAAAATCCACTTAAACTAAATTTTTTGTGTAATTAATAATATGGAAAAATCTTTCAGGCCGAAAGTCCGCTGGCGGAAGCCGCTTTCAAAGCATATCGCCAAGCTAGTGGATCATTTTGATATTTTTATTCGAGGAAAAGGCAGTTGCAGACATTTTCATCGATTCGATGATGGATTGATTAGGCAGACTATCGACATACAATCGAAGTTGCTTTCGTTTAACCAAATGTACTGCAATTGGATTTCCAAAAATGAAACCAGAAACCATGATAGATTTTTGCCAAAAAAGAATTATTAAATAACCTAAAAAATGAAGGCATTTTATTATGGTGTAGCAAACCTTAAGCTAGTGCGAGTAAGCCGGTATTCCGGCGAGATACTGCCAAGCCCGTAAAAAGCGCCGCAACAATAGTCGAAAGACAACCTTACATCGGGTGCGCACGGGGTCCGAGTTGCGGAATGAGCCAAGTCGACGGTTGGTTAAACCGAATAAAGGACATAGCTCGCGATTATGCGCAAATGCCAAATACTCATTTTTAAGGTGCCGAGATTAAAATTTCTCGAGGCCGAATCAGGTCGCTAGCCGGGAGTGAGAAAGCCGAAGGAATGCGCTAATGAGGGTTGATCGGTGAAAAAACAAAAAGTGCCCCAAGGCAGAGCTGTCTCTGGTTGGTTGCCCGAATAAATTTAAAGGACAAGCCCCGGTTTATGAAAAAATTAAGTGTCTCGTGGTTAACATTATGACACTGGGGAGGGCTTAAGTTTATCCCCGGAAAACAGTCCCCTTAATGATCCACTTTAGATTCCTGCCTGATTTATTTATTTTACCAATAAACACCTTCTTCACACTAATTGGATCTTTACTACTTCCCGCTCACCCAAAATTTAATTTTAATAATTAAACTACTGAGGAATTATCCTTTCAGAATTGTTTTTAATCAAGAAATCCCTTTAATTCTAATTCAAAAATGAAATAAGAATTCTAAGATATGTGTGCTTGGGGTGTTTTCAACATATGTTCTGGTGTTTTTTATCTTTACCTTGGTTTTAATTTCATTCTGTTTCCGCATACACAAGTATAAGATTGATTTGCATATTTAAACGCCGTACTAAAATCTGATTTGCAAAACGGGTACTTACCGTATTTTTGCTTTCACCCGAACAAAATATAGTACATATTGCATAATTCGAATTACAATTGATACTATAAAAAATATGGCCGGAAGAAAGCCGAATAAAGCCCAGACGACCCACCATAATGATTGTTTATTGGGAATATAATACCAGACCATAGGCACGATTAATACGAGTAATAATATGGTTCCAATAAGCAATATTTTATATTGGACCCTAAATTGCATAATCTTTCCAGTTTCCTGAGTCAATTCTTGTTCTAGTTTGTAATCGATATTATCAGTACCATTCAGCAATAAATCCATTGTAAAATATGATAGTAAAATTGTAGCCACAAGACCCAAAACGCTGATGACATGCGCCATGGAATCATTTGTGTTTGAATTAATCGCTTGGTACATTGGAGAACAAAAGAATTCATATATCAGGGGCGGGGTGAGTTGTAATATTGGAGAACAAAAGGATAACGACAAGCATACAAATGCTAAGGACACGAACAAGATTGCACGAAATATCGAATCAATATCTACTTCTGCATTTCGTTCCGCTACCTCTCTCTTTCGCTCCACTTCCTCTCTCTTTCGCTCCGCCTCTATTTCTTCTTGTCTTTTCCGCTCCGCCTCTATTTCTTCTACTGTATACACCAAATCTTTTTTTGATAAGATCGTATTGCAATTTTTGCATTTTATTACATTATATTCAATGTTATCAGTACGTATCTGAATAGGGTCTATATGTATAGGATCACCTGGTGTGGGCGTATGATGTTCATGATACAGAAACCTTCCTTTGTCGTTAAATATGGGTGTCGGTGGCGGAGTGAACCCACTGCCTCCACCTCCGCCTCCACCTCCTGTACCGCTAATCTTTTGTCTTATATCGGTAGCAATATAATATTCTGTTGACCCGTCCCGGGGGCATTTATAATATGGCATGGTAAAATCTTCTTAATGGGGTGATACTAAAAAATTTAAAAATACCCATAAGTATATTATTTTACTTATAGAAAAGCCTACTTGGCCTCAATTCTGTAATAAAATTCGGTGAGTTTACTGTAATCCCTTCCCTTATGATAGATGCACATCCAATATTTCGCGAAAGTTCCTTCTATTGCGTGCACAGACCCATAAAGTAATACTTCTTGAATTCCTTTTGGTTGATCAAAGTAATTGCCTTCCGCCACAATCTCTAAGTGATATCGGCAACCGTCAAAAACAAAGTTGATTTTGTTTCCACGCTGCTCTTCACCTCCTACTTTAACGCGACTAGATAATCCGATCCCAAGTTTAATATCATTTACTTGTTTAATCGATCCGGCATCGATGTAATCTCCTAGTGTCTTTCCATTAAGAAAATCTGCGTTTCTAATTTTTCGTTTGTTTTCCACGTGTTCCCGTTCACCAACATCTCCCCAGTTCAAAATTGTTACGGGCAGATCGGTCAAATCATTGCTGATGTAAGTTACTTTTGATGAAATTGCATATCGTAAAAATTTTATAGTGGCAACAGTCGCGATGTAATGAGAATTGATTTTGTTATCGGCATTGGAAACTGTGTTTGCATTAAAATACTCGCAGGCTGTCCAGTAAGACAGAGCGTCACTTGTTCTTAAGTACCAATAATTACTGATATCATAATTATTCTCGTCCCCGTACAGTGCGTGTATAGCAAGAACTTCAGGGGGGTCGGGATCAAACTGAAAAATGCTAAATTTGAATCTTTTATCTAACAATTTATCAATTCCAATATTTGAATGGTTATACTGTTCAGGTAACAGTACGGCATCTTCAAATATTAACGGGATATGCAATGTGGGGTTTATTTGGGCGATTGGCTCAACAACAATCGATGCAAATAATAAAAAGACTAGAGTAAATCTCATATTCCTAAATGACTACCATCCAAATATGGATGCTAAAACAATTATAATAAGTATCCTCTTCCAATAAGTAACCACAAAACTAGTAATAAAATTAAAAATTAGAGAACAGATAACGGCAACTAAAAATGAAACAATAATTCCAGCTCCACTAGCGGCGCCATAGAAAAAAAGAAGCAAAAGGGATAAACCACCTACAACGGCACCAGACCCTTCTTCAAATTCGTACCAAAGATCTGAACTAAAAAAGGGTTCATGATAAATATCTGAATAACAGTTATGGCATTTGGTAGCACAGGGGTGAATATCTTTCATGCAACTCGGGCAGTTCATCGTTTGGAATTAGTGCTTCTAAAGGTAAGGACAAAAAAAGGCCCCAATAAACTACGCATTTTAGGCCTTAACAACATCACGCGCAAATAACTACATTCATAAATTATTGATTCAAAATCTCTTTCGTCTAATGCCTGACACCCAATCTTTTGCGGTTTTTCCATTAATCCGACCCTTGAACCCTCGAAATATCCTCGCTTGGTCATATGTAATTTCCTCTATTCTCATAATTATCGAACCAGAACGACTGCCTAACACCTCTGCAGCTGAATCGCTTATTGATGTTATGTTGTTTAATTTTAAGCTTCCTCTTTTACTCCGCAACGCTATTGCTTGCTCTTTTGTTAAATTATTTAGCCCCAGAACAAGATAGGCCCTATGCTTTGACAAATGCTCTAAGCCGCTAATTGAAATTTGTTTTAATTCATCCAAAAACATAACGGATCGAGTTAAACCCAATTGTTTAAAGACCCCGTCATCTCCTCTCTCTATTCCTAAAAACAAACCTTTCGTTAGCTTTCTTAAACATGCTGCTCCAAATTCTGTTAATGCCTTTACATTCAAGCATATACAATCCAGCCTACCACTCGTTAAGTTATATATGGATTCATCCGTAATATACTTTAACCCATTCAGAAATAATGCACCGTCCAATCTTCCAAGATATAATGCGCTATTATCACTCAGGCTTACAAGGTCTTTTAATGTTATTATAGGGTTCTCGAGCCGATGATGCTTTCGCGCAGACAACTCTAATTCAACCAGATATTTAGCAGCCTCATCGTCTATCTTTGTATACCCCGAATAAATATCGCTATGGGAGGCTCCCGTTCGCATAAACCTTTCGTTACTTCTAATAGCTGCAATTGTTAAACGCATTTATATAGAATTGTTGCCAACTGTAACCTTTGCCTTTTGAACTGCCACCGGACTCACCACCAACAGTACAGCTGCTATAGTTGTGATTAGGAGGTGTTTCATCTTGTAATACTAAAGCATGATGTCTTGAAAGTAGGAACGAGCTGGGTTCATATTGTTAATATTTTATTTATCGTATTATTTAATTATCGCAACCATGGCGGTCTGGATTCCATATCCTGTAAATACTCATATTGTTGGTACTTTGTTAAATATTTTGCTGATCTTGTTATACACAAAAGCAATTTCTGGAGATGATCAAAGTCCAAGTCACTTTTCTCATAGTGTTTACGCCTTTCACATAGGGCGATGAAATGAAATCGATCTACACACTGAGCGATATGGGGAGAGTTTCTAAAGCAAGAAGAAATGAATTTCCCAATAGTAAGGTTCCCATCGCAAATTGTCGGTATAGGCCGTTTCGGATATTTGTCATGAACTCGAATTACAACACCGTTACACTTGGCGAAATTGATTATTGTACCATCAGAATCCCACTTATAACCTCTCAGTGACTTAGATCCCAATAAATCGTTGTCAGTACAAAATAAGTCCCAAAATGGAAAAAAATTAATCCCAAAACCAAAAAAAGGTAAATCCTTTTCAGGTAGTGCTAATAAATCATCAATTACCATAATGATTGTTTATATTCGAGCTGCTTAATATCGTTTTTGGGCTTAGCTATTCTTTAACCTTCGAGATATCCTCGCTTGGTCATATGTGATTTCTTCTACTCCAAAAATTATCAACTCAGAACAACTGCCTAACACCCATGCAGCAGAATCGACTGAACGAGACAAGGTAGAACCCGTTCCACAGCCATCTTGAGTCGCGCCCGCCCGCCTTCCGGCATCACGAACAGTAGGAACATGGTTAGCAGCTTCAAAGTGTATAGGCATAACGTACGTCACATCTACCAAAAAGATGTCTGCTGACAGGTTGTAAGTCGGCAAGAAACTGTTCCAAAGCATCTTGGTTGTATCGCTTGAGCTGTAGTTTTTCCCATTCATCAACTACATATTGCCGCCAAACACCTCTCGGTTTCTTTTTAATCGAACCAATACTAAAAAGTTTCTGCTCGATGACATCACCAGTGGATCCAAACTTTTGAGCCAAGTCATCAACGACCCGACAGAACAGGTTATAATTGAATCCAGTATTATCTTTAGACGGATGACCACCACTATTCTTAACAATCTTACGCCCGGTGAGCAGACAAACAGATTTAACCGTCCATTGATCCATGACGTAATGGTTACCCGGGCCAAAAAAATAGAGTAGCTTTGTGAAATACGCTGATCCCAAACCAGAAACACGGTTCTTGCCCGCAAACAAATTGTAGGCATCACACCGCTTTGAATTCTTCATCCCGCGCAGATTCTCCAACCTATCCTGAAATTGCCCACGGGCAGCCCACGCCTTTCTTGCATTTACACCTCCGTTAGGCCCTCGCCCCTGCGCACCCCAAGACATCGCGCAAATGTATCCGTAAAAAACATTGTTACGAGTATCCTGACAGATTCTTCGAACTTCTTGTCTTGTGAGTTGTTTATCAGGCAAATTGTCGATTTGGCCAAAATCAAGCTGCATATCCACCACCCATGTAGCGGGAGAATCACCCACCGGACCTTGCTCGTTGAATTTTGCATTCTTTAACGCCTCAAAATGTTTAGGAATATAGTCGTTCATGTCAGTTCAGGAATTACAAGTTGCTGTTGAACAGAGAACGGCAGAGCGTGACAAGGCCGTATTGCCCGGCCAAGCGCAGTTCCTCGGCGTCTGGCGTGCGCTGGTAGTCATCGAGAAACACCCGCTTCACCTGCTCGTCGAGGCACGAAGACGACACACGGCTTGACCGCATCTACAAGAGTATCGAATGCGCTCGACCTTCAGGTGCGGGTAATCCTTTTCGATTGCCTCGATTGCCTCGGTCTCGGCCCCCGCCCCGGTGCGAAGCTCTCCTTCTTTGACTGCGAGATGCATTTTCTTGGTGACAAGACAGGCGGATTTAGCTGTCGTCGGCTTCCAGTTCCTTCTTGGTCTTGCCGCCGCGTTTGCGGAGGAACTTGTCTGTTCTCACACGTTCGTAAGTGATGGCCATATCTAGCGGTGTTTCGCCATACTTATCCGCCGCATTCAAATCCGCACCTTTGGCGATGAGTAGTTCGATAACTTGGTTGTGACCTTCACGAGCCGCATAATGTAAAGGAGTGTTTTTATCACCAAGCTTCACATTCACATCCGCACCTTCGGCGATAAGCAGTTCGGCGATTTCCTTGTGACCTCCCATAGTCGCCTCATACAAAGGATTCCCAACATTCACATCCGCACCTTTGGCGATAAGTAGTTTGGCGACTTCGGGTTCTTCGCGACCGATGGCCTCATCTAGCGGTGTTTTGCCATTAACATCCTCTGCATTCAAATCCGCGCCAGCGGCAATGAGTAGTTCAGCGATTTCCTTGCGACCGTAAACAGCCGCATTATGCAAAAGCGTTTGCTTCCATTCGTCTTCTCTGGCATTGGTGTCTCCGCCCTCAGCAATGAATTTCTTGACTGCTTCTGTATCTCCATCTTCTAGGTACGGCCTATTGATTACGGTATGTATTTCTTTGACTGCGTTATCCATTTTTATCATTTTTAACGTATTTTTAGTGTTTTTTTAACTAGTTAGGAGACCTCCCCACATTAGGGTTTCACCTAGGGAGAAAGTTACCCACGGATTTCATACGGCGCAAGTATTTTTTTTTTGAGTAAAAAATTACTGGAAGGATTTCTTTACTGGATTAACCAATTTAACTACAATTTTAGCAGTTTAATAAGCTTTGAAGTTCAAAACACATTTCAAGACCTACTTGCCTGAAGAGACTGAGGACAGGGTTGTCGACTATTTGCTCCGTCTTAAGAGGGAACGCGGCAAAAAAGTTCAACAGCGCTTCCTTAACGAAATGTTAATTGGCGTATTTTTGTACGATTGGAATGGATTTAAATCGTCACATGAAAACGAAATTATCAATTTAGCAGATAATATAAATATCATCAGTAAGAATTGGAGCATTCAGCTTCAGGACGAGACACACTGCGAATTAGGATCATATAAGTCTGAAATCAATAAACGATTAAATTCAATAATTCATGAGAATCCTAAGCCTAAAAAAATCTCAGCTCAAAAAATTACTTCGGCAATTTTTCAGCATGTGTTTTGTGAAAGTTTTGACCAAGAAATATTTAATATCCTTAAGGAAGCATTGATAACATTTTACGACACAGAAACACCCCCTTGGACAAGTGAAAAACATAAAATAAATGATGAAGATAATTGTTTAAAGCTAGAAAACTTTTTCAATTCGGGATATCCATACTTTGACGTTCAAGACGAACGTATCATTAAATTATTAAAACATAATCTAGCTATTCTTGGGGTATCCGAAAAAGACTCAAACAATTCAATTAACCAGAGTTTAATTGAATCAATTTTTGAATATAAACAAAATGAGTTATCTTCTAGTTTGGAGGATTATTATGATGAAGATAGAATTGTTATAAAACTTTTCGAAATTAATGAAAGACTTACTAAATTGTTAGCTAGGTCGAAAGTCGACTCAATCCATTTAAATCTGAAAGAAATCAGTAAAAATAATGCCTCAATTTTATCTACTTTCTCTGGTGATGGACTAGTTTTGACCTTGCAAGAACTAAGCCCTGAAGTAGCTAAATCATTATCAAAATTTAAAGGATCGTGCTTGAATTTACACCTAAAACGGTTGGATTTAGAAACGGCTCAACAGCTCGTAAATTTTAAAGGTACCGAACTCGCATTTGATGGAATTAATAAAATTGAAAGTAAGGTTGCCGGTGAACTTTCAAAATTTAAGGGAAGTCTTGTAATTGATGACTTAGCTACTATAGATGCAAAAAGTGCACATGAACTATCAAAACATGTTGGTAAACTCGTCTTAGGTGGCCCATTTAAACTAGAAAAAAAATCTGCTGACTCTCTCGCTAAACTAAATGGCGATTTATGGCTCTGTGACATAAAAAAAATTGATGAAGAGATTGCTGAATGCCTATCTTATTGTAGCGGGAGGCTTGTTTTGGATGGTATAAAAAAAATAGAATCAAATCCCGCTAAATGGCTTGCTAAAATAAATGGTACATTGCAGTTGAATGGACTTCAGAATATTGATGATTCTGTAGCGAATAAACTTGCTGAACATAAAGGGGAATTGTGGTTAAGTGGTATTAAACAATTGGATGATAATGTTGCTAGAAATTTAGTAAAACATGGATCCTGTAGCGACGATACGTCTAGGAGAAGAGTCATCGAAGAAACCGACACAATGGGGAAGGCGGCCCCGGAGGGCAATCTGAAGTCCAGTTCCCAAAGGCTTTTGCCCGAATTAAACTTAAACGGCTTAAAAAATTTAAACGATAATACAGCAAAATACCTTTCTACATATCAGGGATCACTGTGGTTAGATGGATTACATTTAATATCAGAAACTGCAGCTGAAATTTTATCTAAACACAAGGGAGAAATACTAGGATTGAATGGACTTAATAAGCTAAGTGAATCAGTTGCAAAGTCACTTTCAAGACACCAAGGAAAAACCATTGGGCTCAACGGCTTAACGCAGATTGATCAAGGTATTGCAGGGATTTTATCGGACTATGCTGGTTGCTTAGGACTTTGTGGGCTCACACAAATTGATGACGGTATTGCAGCGGTTTTGTCCAAACATAAAGGAGATATAGGTTTAACAGGATTAGTAGCACTAAGTGATAAAGCTATTAGTCATTTTATCAATTTTGAGTTTGATTTAGGGCTGAAGGAGGAGATTAAGAAAAAGCTCGATCAATTAAAGGGGGAGGACGCGATCATAGACTACATGAAGCGCGCCTACAATTTCATGATAGGCGACCGCACAGCAGAGGAGATTACGATCGGCTCGGCGTATCCGCTGGAGGAGGAGCTTTCGATGGACGTGAAGGGCAGGGACCTGAGTACGGGCCTGCCGCGGATCATGACGGTTCGCTCCGAGGAAATCCGGGATGTGTTGGGGTCCGTTAAAGCAATCCACTCAGCGGATCGCCAAACATTATTGGAGCAATGGGCGAAGAGGCTGAACAAGCCAGGACATAGAGGAACAGATTATCATGGAAACTTTGGCAGACAAGAAACACCTTCTCCAGAGAGACTTATATTTGTTCCTAAAAGTCTTCTAGCTTTAAACTAGACTATACGTTGATGAGAATGGATGCCGAAACAAAAAGAAACAAATATACTGTCATTTAGGGTCACCGTGTGACCCAAAAAAGATCGGGATGAAAAATGACATTCTTTCGTTTATCCAATTGAGTCACAGATGGTTGTGTCGTATGGTCCCTGCCGATGACACGAAGTGCCAATAGAGGCAATTCGGGTAAGTCAGTGCCAAAAAGCCGGAAAAAGGATTCGATTCCCTTCACCCGCTCCACTTCTCCACCCTTCAGTCTGAACGGTTTACAGCTTCGATGGAGTTGTGAGGCTTCTGAATCTCACAACGGATTCAACGAGCAGCATATGAGATCTGACGTTCCAACTCTGTGCTCTGATCTCTGTGCTTCTGTACCAATTGATGGATTTGCTGCTGCTGCTTCTGTCTAAGTCGGTTCATCTCATTGGATTGCTTCGCTCTCAGCAATCGTCGTCTTTCATTAATGTCGATGTTGCTCCTACGCTCTCGCTCAACGTAATCGTTACCCATCGATTTACCCGTAAGTATTGATTTGAATGCACTCTTAAATGATTCCACTTAATTATTTAAGCAAGTAGTCCAAATTAAAGTCCATTGCCTTAAAGTATTGATGAACGGAACAAAGGAGCCTACAAATCGGAAAAGAAGGGGAGAAGAAAAATTAATACTTTTAGCGTAGCGCACTCCCTATACGGTAAAGTATTAATTTTTCATATATTGTCCCTATGCCCTTATCGATATACCCGTATTTCCGTATTCCTAAACCATTGATAATCAATATATTAGAGCATAGGTTAAATTCTTAATAAAAATTAGTACTTTACCGTATAGGGAGAGGAGGCACCGCAAAGTACTAATTTTATATTCTACCTAATCTTACGAAAAAACACTCATATTTGAAACAA
>Ga0315334_10001568_pt1 | contig 14115 bp, 8 predicted proteins | sample M150034915metaG_FD_205555 | JGI IMG/M metagenome (GOLD analysis project Ga0315334, IMG submission 205555) | Ammonia-oxidizing marine archaeal communities from Monterey Bay, California, United States - M1 500m 34915 | ecosystem: Environmental > Aquatic > Marine > Intertidal zone | place: USA... | reverse complement strand
AGCTGATAAAAACATCAAATACGGATTCATAAACCCAAATGAAGGTAGTGAAGAAGACCAAAGAATAGTTGAAGAAGAGCTACTCAGCAATGGAATTAAGCCATTATACCTTAAATACAAGGTAAACTCAAATAATCCTGATTTAAATATTTATCCCGCAGCAAAATTGACCTATTCTGAGGGAGGGCAGATGTTTACGGAATATATTCAGCTGATTGAAGGAAACTGGGTGCCAAAAAACAGAATAGATATACAAGAATTAGTGCAGAGGAAAATAATCGAAAGAGCTACAAATGATTTAGAATACAATTTGATCAATGGCCTAAGAAAAGTGCACAAAATACACAGAAAGAGAATTGCAATATTACAAGGTCACGGTGAGCTGAGCGCTCTGGAATTGAAATCGGCAAAAGATTTAATTTCTCCTTACTATTATATTGATACAGCTTTTCGAATTAACGGGGAATTTTCTTCTTTGAAGAAATTGAGAGAGTTTGACGGTCTAATAATCGCAAATCCACAAGCCAAGTTTACACTTCCCGACCTTGCTATTATTGATCAGTTTGTACTGAATGGTGGAAGCTTAATGTGTTTTATGAATACACTAAATATTAATCCTGACACATTATATCTAACTGGAAGAAGCCCCACTTCGCGTCAGAACATTGGACTCCAAAATATGCTATTTGATTATGGAATTAAAATTAACAGCAACCTCGTGTTGGACGCCAATTCAATTCCAAAATACGCTCCAAGAGTTGATGGGGGTAAATTAAACACGTATTATCAAATCCTTTCCACAAAAACCAGTCATCCTCTTGTCCGAAATATTGATCCAGTTGTTTTAGAATTTACAAATCAAATTGAATTCACAAATAATAAAGGAATACCAATACTCACCACATCGACCAATTCTGCTAAAACAGGCTTAGTGCCCATAGTTGATTTCAGGCCAACTAAAAATATAGACCCTAAGCACCCAAAGCTTAATGAAAACCCAACTAATGTCGATAATAAATTATGCGTTGCAGGATTAATTGAAGGATCGTTTAATTCCTATTTTATGAATAGAAATATTCAACAATATATTTATACGGATAGTTTAATGAACAATTCTGAATTAGGATTTATTAAAAAAAGTACTAAAAAAGGGAAAATATTTGTAGTCGGAAATGGAAGGTTTATATCCAATAGATTTGGAACAGGTATTCAAAGCGATAGGTACGGAAGACTTGTATCGGCACCAAACAGAGACTTAGAAACAAATCCTGACGCGTATAACCTGCAAATGAATATTAAAATTGGAAACGCGGATTTCTTTCAGAATGTGGTAGATTACATGATGGGAGAAAATTATATGCTTGACATACGAAGTAAGCACATTGATGTTCGGGAAATAGACAAAGAAAAGGTGAATAGGGATGCCAATTTTTATAAATTGATAAACTTATTGATTCCTATTTTCGTTATATTATTAATGGGATTAACCATTAGTGGTTATCGCAGATATCGTTACACTAAAAAATGAAATTTAAACAAATAGCTATTCTTATATTCAGTCTTGTAGCCTTAACGGGTTTGTCCTGGTATACTGTTTACATTATAAACGGTCAAAATAAGGATAATGGAGAATTAATTGATTTTGCCATTGCAGATACAAGCTCAATTACTAAAATCAGAATTACTGATCCCTATTCTAATACTATAGAATTACTCAAGAAAAGAGATACATGGACGGATGCAAATGGAGGCTGCATCACACAGGCATATGTCTACAATATACTGGACATCGCAAAGAACATAGAATTCAAAGGCTACTTATCTAAGAATTCTCACGCGAATTATAAAAAGCAGATGGCATCGTATCATACTAAGGTGGACTTTTTTGTAAATAACAGCTGGTACAAAACATGGTACATTGGACCTTCGGCACCAGATCATTACGGACAAATCATGTTAGTAGATTCCAAAAATGACGGCAAAAGCGCTGAACCAGTAATGATGAAAATAAAAGGAATGAATGGAATAATTGAACCCAATTTTTTTGCAGATATCAACAAATGGGTTTGCACCAACATATTTTCAGTACCTCTGGAAAAAATAAAATCTGTAGAAATAATAAATCGCGAAGACAGCACTAGAAGCTTTAAAATTTCTCAATCAAAAAATGCATTTAGCGTGTCTCAAAATGGTAAAGAACTCGCCTCTGCTGATACTGCTAATATATACCGGTATCTTCAAAACTATAAAAAAATACATTTTGATCTTGCCAATTTTGTTCTATCCCCAAAGCAATGTGACTCTCTGAAAAATACGGCACCATTTTGTGAATTAATCCTTAAAGAAACGCAAGGGAAAAAATCACATTTAAAATTTTATAGAATTATGACTGAAGAACAACAAAGAAATGAATTTGGCGAAGTAGTCAATATGGACATGAATAAATTTTGGTGTGAACTGTCAGATGGAACCCTAGTTAAATGTCAGTATCATGTGTTCAACCCTTTGATTTTTGGTCATATTTACTTTCCTGCATTAGAAGAACTTTATCAATAACTACGTATAAATACGTAGTATATTTTCAGAATATACGTAGTAGAATAAACGTAGTTTACCTTAATTGTTAATATATATTTTGGGGATTAGAATAACAATCTGATTTATTCATGTATTTTTGGCCGTAGTTAATAGTCTAGCAATTCCAAATGTGGAAACTATATATCAATAAGCGATTAGAAAATTCAATTTCTCTTCTTATTTCCACTGGAATACTATGTTAAAGGGGCTCAACGGAGCCCCTTTTCTATTTTAGAAGCTTAAGTTTTAAAATAGGATTTCGTACATTTGAAGCCATGTTGAAGAACTTTTTGTGCTCAGTTTTAATTCTTTATGGCTTTTTTACTCATGCACAGTTAATTTCTACTTCTAGTACTGCAAAAACATGCTCTTTTGACACTTCAAGCTCCATATATGTGGGCTTCGGATATCTCAATACTTTTCGCGACCTGATGCCAAATGAGAATCATTTGAATACACCTCTTGGAGAAAGAGCAAGTGAAATCTCTCGATGGTTACCCAATTTTTCTCTCAGAATAGGTATTCCGGTCATGAAAGTTTTTAAAATAAACGGAGGAATTGAATTTCAGCAGAACGGAGAATCATATATCTGGAATTCATCAGATTCCGATAGCTCATTTGCATACCAAACTTCTTTTCGATATATCTCAATGCCAGTTCATCTTAGTATAGAATACGGAAAAAAACTTCGTGTATACGGATCCACGGGGATTTCTCCAGGAATTTTCAATTCATATCTACAAAAACAACAATGGCAAGTCGCTGAAGGCTCCGATTTTTCTGATGAAATTAGTGTTCAAAATGATTGCAACTCCTTTGTAATCTCCCTACAAGCTGATTTTGGAGTTCACTACAGCATCAATTCTGATATTGGAGTCCAGCTGACGGCTCATTACAGAAAACAGCTCAACAATACATATAAGGAATTCGAAGATTATGTCCATAAGGCCTATGCTTTGGGGATGAACTTTTCAGTCACATACCGTCTCTAAAATGATATTAAAAGAAATTGTCCAATTTATTGAAAGTAAATTCCCACTTGAACACCAAGAATCCTACGATAATTCTGGTCTTACATATGGTCATTTAGAAAATGAACTGAATGGAATCTTGGTATGTTTAGATGTGACTGAAGAAGTAGTGAATGAAGCAGTTAAAAAGCAATGTAATCTCATCATCTCTCATCATCCCGTTATATTTCGAGGAATTAAAAACATAGATGGCAGTAAAATGAATCTTCGAGTCCTTGAGAAATGTATAAAGCACAATATTGCCTTATATGCTCTTCACACAAATCTGGACAATCATCAATCTGGAGTGAATAAGGAAATATCTAATAGAATTGGAATAGAAAACCCCAAAATATTACTACCTAAGAATAATACATTGGTCAAGCTGTCCGTATATATCCCTATTGACAATGTAGAAACGGTAGAAGATGCTTTATTTCAGCAAGGAGCAGGGTCTATAGGGGATTATACGGGTTGTAGCTTTAAAGTTAAAGGCGTAGGGTCATTTAGACCAAGTAAAAACGCGAATCCGGCCATAGGAGAAAAAGGAATTAAAGAATCTGTAGATGAAATTAAAGCAGAGTATCTGGTACGTACTCGTGATTTGAATAATGTACTCAATGCCATGTGGGATTCTCACCCATACGAAGAAGTTGCTCATGAAGTTATACCTATACTGAATACAGATTCTGAAATTGGATCGGGAATGGTAGGGCTTTTAGATAAGGAAATGGAAGAAATAGACTTCTTAAATAAGATCAAAAAAGCCTTTAATATAACGTGCATCAAACACACTGCATTTCAAGGAAAGAAAATAAAAAAAATAGCCGTTTGCGGAGGCTCGGGATCCTTCCTATTAGAACAGGCAATACGAAAGGATGCCGATGTATTCATCACATCAGACTTTAAGTATCATGAATATTTTGACGCCGAAAACAAAATATTGATACTTGATATAGGCCATTGGGAAAGTGAACAATTCACTATAGAACTTATTGGCGGAATTCTTATGGAAAAATTTAGTAACTTTGCCATCCATTTAACAGAGGTAAATACAAATCCTGTAAATTATTATTAAAATATGTCAGCTACTTCAACCAAAAAAACCAAAACAAGTAAAAAAAAGACAGCAACTAAAACATCTGCTAGCACTACTACTAAAAAAACAACTGCTAGCGCTAAAAAAACCACGACTTCCAAAAAAGCCGTTGTGTTGAAAGATGCTTCTATTGAGGAAAAACTTGATGGTTTATTCAACCTTCAAAAAATAGATTCTGAAATTGATCGTATTCGAATTATTAGAGGGGAATTGCCTATTGAGGTTGAAGACCTTGAAGATGATATTGCCCAGCTGGAAACCAGAACGAATAAAATACAGTCTGAAATAGATGAAATAGATCAAGATATCAGCAATCGAAAAATTGCATCTAAAGAATCAGACGCCGCAATCTTAAAATACAAAGAGAGACAAAATAATGTACGCAACAACCGTGAATATGAATCTCTTACAAAGGAAATTGAATTTCAGGAGCTTGAAATAAAACTCAATGAAAAAAGGACGAAAGAAGGGAAAATTAAGATTGAAAATAAGAAAGAGATATTTAATGAAGCTAAAGAAAGACTAGAGTCGAAGAAATCTGATCTAGAAACTAAAAAAGCGGAATTAGACTCCATCATTAGTGCTACTCAAAAAGATGAAAACAAGCTGCTCAAAGCATCGAAAGAAGCAAAAAAGAGCATTGAGGATAGACTTGTAATCGCATACGACAGACTTCGAGATAATTCAAAAAATGGTCTAGCTGTTGTAGAGCTTATTTATGGGGCTAAACTAAATTCTGGCCATAGACATGCCTCTTGCGGTGGATGCTTTAATAAGATACCACCTCAAAGAGAATTAGATATAGTCACAAAGAAAAAAATTATTATTTGTGAGCATTGTGGAAAGGTATTAATTCCTTCGCAAGTAGAAATCGAAGATTAAACAAAAAGCGCCAATGGCGCTTTTTTATTGGACATTAGTTTAATTTAAAGTCTATATCTAAACTATCCAGCTTCTTAAATAATTCATTTGTCGGGTTTACAGATAAGGAACGCGAGGGAAGCTTTACCTGGATTTCATCCAGGGAATCATAAATCGTAAAATTTATACGACATTTACCCTTACTTTCTGCATTTAACAACAGCTCTTTCAATTCATCGAGCATTTTTTCATCCACCGAATTAGAAGAAATTTTTAAATCCAAGCTTCTTGCTTTTTTATCTCTGAGCCCCTGAAGCAATTCCATCCCATACACTACAAACTCGAGTTCTTTGCGCCATCTTGTTTTCTCTATTCTTCCCTTTATAAGGATGAAAGTTCCCGGCTCCATGAAATGTTTGAATTTCAAGTAATTCTCCTGAAAAAGATGCAATCTATAACTGTCGTTATAGTCTTCAATGATTAAAGTGCCAAAACCATCTCCTTTTCTGGTAATTCTATGCTCACTGGAAGTGACTACTGCGGCAATCATCAGATCTCTTCCTTCATGATTTTCCAATTCCAAAATGGTCTTAATATTTCCCCTGCAAAAAGATTCTATTTCAATTCTAAAATCATCTAAAGGGTGTCCGGATAAAAACACTCCTACTACCTCTTTTTCTTTATTAAGTCTATATACGCTTGACCAGGGCTCGGAAAACGGAATTTCTGGTTCGGGTATATTAACTTCCGAAACATCATCAAAAATAGTCCTCTGCGCTGAATCAATTTGTTCCTGATAGGACCTGCCATAGCCAACAACCCGCTCTAAAAAAGATCTTCCCGAGTTTTCAGTTACAAAATATTGGCTTCTGTGAATACTGTAATCCATAGAATCAAATCCTCCTGCAAAAACTAAACTTTCAAACACCCTTTTATTACAAAGTCTCAAATTGACGCGTTTTGCAAAATCAAAGACAGATTTGTAATTCTCGTCTTTTCTTTTTTCAACTATTTCTTCAATGGGTCCACTTCCAAGTCCTCTGACAGCACCCAATCCAAATCGAATTTCCCCCTTCTTATTAATCGTAAAGGTGTAATTTGATTCATTTATATCCGGACCCAAAACAGATATCCCCATTCTTCTGCTCTCCTCCATAAAAAATGTCACCTGTTTAATATCACTCATGTTATTGCTCAATACTGAGGCCATATACTCCGCCGGGTAATTTGCCTTCAAATAGGCTGTTTGATATGCAATCCATGCATAACAAGTTGAGTGAGATTTATTAAAAGCATATGAAGCAAATCTCTCCCAGTCCTTCCATATTTTCTCTAAAATTTCCGAGTCATGACCTTTTTTAGATGCTCTATCAATAAAAGCGGGTTTCATTTTGTCCAGTACTTTTATATCCTTTTTACCCATCGCCTTTCTTAAGGTATCTGCTTCACCCTTAGAAAAATTGGCCAGTTTTTGAGAAAGTAACATCACCTGTTCCTGATATACCGTAATTCCATACGTTTCTTTTAAATATTCTTCACAATCTTCAAGGTCAAATACTATTTTTTCCTCACCATGCTTTCTCTTCACATAAGAAGGAATGTACTCCATAGGTCCAGGACGATAAAGAGCATTCATTGCAATGAGATCAGGAAATTCGGTTGGTTTTAATTCTTTGAGGTACTTCTGCATTCCCAAAGACTCATACTGAAAAATCCCTACCGTTTCTCCTTTTTGGAAAAGCAGATAGGTCGCTTCATCGTCAATGGGAATTTTATCTGGATCTATTTTTATTCCTTTTGTTTGCTCAATGTATTTTATGGCATCCTTAATCAGGGTCAATGTTTTTAATCCCAAAAAATCCATTTTCAAGAGACCGGCATTTTCTGCAACCGAGTTATCATATTGCGTACATACCAATTCTGAATCTTTCGCTGTTGCGACAGGAACAAACTCCGTCAAATCATCTGGTGTAATAATTACTCCGCATGCATGAATTCCGGTATTGCGAACCGAACCTTCTATTTCTTTTGCCTTTTGAAGTACCTGAGCAGCCAAATCTCTCCCATTAAATATTTTTCTTAATTCTCTCGCTCGTTTAATATCTTCCTGATTTCTTAATTTATCAATCAAAATTCCCTCCTCCATATCAAAAAGTTTATTTAATGATATATCAGGAATTAATTTTGCAAGTCGATCAGCTTCAGGAAGTGGGAGATTCATAACTCGAGCTGTATCTCTGACTGCAGATTTTGCAGCCATCGTACCATACGTTATTATTTGAGCTACCTGATTAGAGCCATACTTCTCAATTACATAGTCAATTACCTTACCCCTACCTTCATCATCAAAATCAATATCTATATCTGGCATAGAAATACGATCTGGATTGAGAAAACGCTCAAATAGTAAATCATATTTTATAGGATCTATATTCGTGATTCCAATGCTGTATGCTACCACAGATCCTGCTGCTGAACCCCTTCCGGGGCCTACAGAAACCCCCATTGATCTGGCTGCTTTACAAAAATCCTGAACTATAAGGAAATACCCTGGATATCCTGTATTTTCAATAGTTTTAAGCTCAAAGTCTATACGCTCTTTTAACTCCTTAGACACGCTTTCATAGCGCTCCTGAGCTCCTTGATACACGAGGTGTTTAAGGTAATTATTTTCCCCTCTCTTTCCCCCGTCCTTTTTATCCTTAGTGTCTATAAATTCTTTAGGAATATCAAAATTTGGGAGTAAAACATCTCTTGACAGTTCATAATTCGAACACTTTTCGACAATTTCTTGAGTATTTAAAATTGCATCCGGTATATCCTGGAACATTTGAATCATTTCCTTTGATGATTTAAAATGATATTCCTCATTCTCGAGACCGAACCGAAACCCCCTACCTCTCCCTTTTGGTGTTTCGACCAGCTGGTTTTCTTTTACACACAATAACACATCATGTGCTTTCGCATCAACTTTATCAATATAAAATGAATTATTGGTAGCCACCAATTTAACATCGTGCTTTCCTGCCAATTCGATTAATGATGTATTTAATCGATCTTCAATTTCCAAACCAAAACGATTGAGCTCTATATAAAAATCATCAGAAAACTGTTTCTTCCACCATAAAATGGAATCTTCTGCCTGTTGTTCCCCTACATTTAATATCAGATTCGGAATTTCCCCATTCACTGCTCCCGAAAGAACAATAAGGTCCGTTTTAAAATTTAAAAGAGTCTCCTTATCAATACGGGGCACGTAATACATGCCTGAGGTATAGGCCAGAGAAGCAAGTTTAATTAGATTTTGATAACCCGCCTTATTTTTTGCAAGTAGGACTACTCTGCTTCCATTGTCTTTTTGAGACTTGTCAGTCATGTCTCGACACACATTAAACTCGCAACCAATGATGGGTAATATCTCTTTTTTGGTGTATGTCTCTCCTTTCTGTTCAGCCTTCTGACGTTCGAGCCTTATATTTTGGTTGTACTTATTAGCCGCAGATTCAAAATGAAAGGCGCCCATCATATTTCCAGAATCTGTTAAAGCCACTGCATGCATTCCAAAGTCTCCTGTCTTATGGATTAAATCTTCAATTTTAGTTGTTGACTGTAAAATTGAAAATTGAGAATGATTGTGTAAATGAGTAAAAGTAAAAGAGTCTAGTTTTTCAAGATGTTGCTCAGAAATAGTTCGGTCTACAGTAGATTTTTTCTTCTTTGCGATTGCCTTCCGAATCTTTTCACTTTCTAATTTAAGATTGACATGTTTTAATCCAATTGGCGCAAACGGTTTTGGGTTTGTTTTTACATAATCAGCAATAAACCCTTCCTCCTTATTGAGCTCTTTATTTGTAAATAAGCCCTTTCGAACAAGCTCCAGGAAACACCTTGTTGTCGCTTCGACATCCGCTGTAGCATTATGCGCTTCCTTAAATTGCTCCTCGAATAAATGCTCATGTAATTCTGATAGGGTTGGCAGCTTAAATCGACCACCTCTTCCTCCAAGCAATTTGCATAAATTCGCTGTCTTTTCGGTGCAGGTATTTAGAATTGATTTCTTTGTCCATTCGGTAGAACGCTCTTCCCTGAAAAATTCACATCCTAAAACATTGACATCAAAGCTCACATTGTGACCAACTATAATTGATGCCTTTTTAAGAGCCTCCTCAAAAAGCTCAAGTCCATCAGAAAGGGGTATGCCCTCTTTTAATGCGAGCTCCGTTGATATCCCATGAATTTTTTCTGATCCATACGGGATATCAAAACCATCTGGTTTTATTAAAAAATCACTGTGCTCAATGAGCTTCCCATCGTCATCGTGCAGCTGCCAGGCAAGCTGAACGACACGAGGCCAGTTATCCACATCACTTATAGGTGCTTTATAGCTCCGGGGAAGGCCTGTTGTTTCAGTGTCAAAAATTAAGTACATGAATATTCTTTTCTACGAATAAAGATAAATAAATCAATGCTGCACATTCCAAGTGTTGAAAAGTATTTTTTTGTACTTTCAGAAATGAAATTTCTACAGTAACAATTATGAAAAAATATATCCTTTCAATAGATGCGGGAACTACAAGTTCACGAGCACTTTTGTTTAATAAAAATGGTGAGGAAGTAGGGAAAGCACAGTATGAATTCACTCAATTATTTCCTAATCAAGGATGGGTTGAACACGACCCGGTCGAAATCTGGGAAACTCAAATAAAAGCCATACAGGAAGTGTTGAAACAAAACAACATTAATGCAAGTGAAATAGACTCCATAGGGATTACTAATCAAAGAGAAACGACAGTTGTTTGGGATAAAAATACCGGAATTCCAGTCTATAATGCAATCGTTTGGCAGGATCGCAGGACAGCCCAAATATGCGATGAAATAAGAAAAAGAGGATATGCCGAAATCATACAGGAAAAAACAGGATTGGTATTAGACTCCTACTTTTCTGGCACAAAAATCCAATGGATACTTAATCATAATGCCGAAAATCGAAAAAAAGCAGAAAATGGCGAACTCTTGTTCGGAACTATTGATACCTGGCTAATTTGGAATTTAACTGGAGGGGCTGTTCATATAACCGATCCCAGTAATGCAAGCAGAACTATGCTTTTTGACATACAAAAGCTGGAATGGGATGATGAACTTCTGAGCATTATTGATGTTCCAAAAATAATTTTACCAGAAGTCTGCTCTTCTTCAGAAAATATTGGAAATGCTTTTCTACCTGAATGGGATTCGGAAATTGCAATTTGCGGAATAGCAGGAGATCAGCAAGCTGCTCTTTTTGGTCAATTATGCTTCGAATCCGGCGAAGTAAAAAATACGTATGGTACAGGGTGTTTTTGTGTAATGAATACGGGAGAGACTCCTGTAAAATCTAAAAACAAAATGCTGACTACAATTGCATGGAAAATCAAGGGAAAAACAACTTACGCTCTTGAAGGAAGTGTATTTATTGGAGGAGCTCTTATACAATGGCTACGCGATGGATTGAATCTTGTTGAATCCGCAAAAGACATAGAGCAACTAGCCGAAACTGTGGAATCTAATGGAGGAGTAACATTTATATCAGCTCTTACCGGGATAGGTGCTCCTTATTGGGATCCAAATGCCACTGGTGCTATAATGGGAATAACCAGAGGAACAAAGAAAGGTCATATTGCAAGAGCCGCCTTAGAAGCGATTGCAATGAGGTCAAAAGAAATTATTTATGAAATGCAGAAAGATGCAAATGTGCAATTCAGTACATTAAAGGTGGATGGTGGAGCAAGTGAAAACAATTTACTTATGCAGATTCAAGCCAATGTGTTAAATGCGGTAGTGATTAGACCCAAAACCACTGAAACTACTGCGATGGGAGCGGCATTTTTAGCGGGGCTGGCAAGCGGGTTCTGGAAAAACCGGGAAGAGCTTAAACATCTCTGGGAAAAAGAAAGAGAATTTCAACCAAATGCAAATCACGAAATCAAAAAAATCATTTCTCTATGGGAAGAAAGAATGCAGAAAATAGTTAAAAATGAATCGTGAAAAGAATCTAGAAAAACTTGCTGAAGCTGAAATTTGGGATGTTGTTGTAATTGGCGGAGGAGCAAGCGGATTGGGAGCGGCACTTGACGCATGCAGCAGAGGACTAAAAGTCCTGCTCATTGACCAGTATGATTTTGGCAAAGGAACTTCCTCAAGAAGCACAAAACTCGTTCACGGTGGAGTTCGCTATCTAAAAAACGGTCAGTTATCCATGGTTATTGAAGCATTGAAAGAAAGAGGAATTATGCTCAAAAACGCACCCCATTTAGTGAGAAATATGAGCTTTATTATTCCGACTTATGATTGGTGGACAACTCCGTTCTATGGCATTGGTCTTAAAGTCTATGATTTGATGGCTGGAAAGCTCGGATTGGGCCCTTCTGAAATGTTGAGTAAGGCCGAAACCATTGATAGAATCCCTAACGTGAATCAAAATGGTCTTGATGGTGGTATTATTTATCACGATGGTCAATTCGATGACGCTCGAATGGCTATTAGTTTAGCGCATACCATAAACCATCACAAAGGAATCGTACTCAATTATATGAAATTTGATTCTTTTATTTACAAAGAGAAGAGGGTCATCGGTATTCATGCCTCAGATGTTCTTCAATCTAAATCGTATTCTATTAAAGCTAAATCAATAGTAAATGCCACTGGAGTTTTTGCCGAAGACATCATGAAACTGGACGATCCCAGCTCAAAAATCAGGATAAAGCCTAGTCAGGGTATTCATATCGTTTTAGATAAAAGTTTTTTGCAATCAGAAAATGCTATTATGGTTCCTAATACTACCGATGGAAGAGTACTATTTGCCGTTCCATGGAAAGATGTGGTAGTAGTGGGAACAACGGATATTGAAATACAGGAAATATCGATCGAACCAAAAGCAACAAATGATGAGATCAACTTCATATTACAGAATGCCGAGATGTATATGACACGAAAACCAAAACGTTCGGATATCAAAAGTGTTTTCGCAGGGTTAAGACCTCTTATTTCCAATGAAGATAAACCAACAAAAGATTTATCCCGTAGACATACGGTGTTTCAGAGCACAACCGGAGTCTTTCATCTATTAGGAGGTAAATGGACAACCTATAGACAAATGGGGAAAGATACCATAGATCAGGTAGTTGCTTCTCTAAATTTAACTGATGTTGAAAGTCAGACTGAAAAGCTTCGGATATTTGGATACGAAAAGCAGGCGAATTGGGACGACTCATTACACGTGTATGGATCTGAGAAACCTGTAGTTTCCTCTATGGGGTCATTGGAACCATTATCAGCCATCATTCCAATTACGGAAGCACAGGTCATTTATGCAGTAAGAATGGAGATGGCCAAAACTCTGGAAGATGTGCTTTCCAGAAGAACAAGATGCCTGCTCATCGATGCCAAAGAATCTATTCGAATTGCACCCCTTATCGCAAAAATCATGGCCAGAGAATTAAATTTTGGAGAAAATTGGGAAGAACAACAAATTAAACTATTTTTAGACCTCGCTTCTAACTATCATTTATGACACCATTTATAGCAGAATTTATTGGAACATGTATTTTAATTGTTTTTGGTGCAGGGGTCGTCTCCAATGTTTCGTTGAAAAACACATTAGGTGAAAAAGATCCGAAATGGATATTAATAAACATTGCTTGGGGTTTTGCTGTATTTATTGCCGTCTTCATTACTGGAGAATTTAGTGGCGCGCATATTAATCCTGCAGTAAGTGTGGGCCTGGCAATGGCTGGTAAATTTGATTGGGCACTGGTGCCCTTGTATGTAGGCGCTCAAACGTCCGGAGCTATACTGGGAAGCTGGCTCAATTACCAATTGTATTACGATCATTTTCAAGCGACAAAAGATGAAAATACCATTCGCGGCTGTTTTTGTACGGCTCCAATGATTAAAAACACGCCAAGAAATTTATTTAGTGAAATTTACGGAACCTTTTTTCTTGTATTTGCCATCTTTTACATAGCAAAACCTACGCTCCAAATCGAAGGAATAGATCAAATTCAATATGGTATCGGTGCGTTGGATGCACTTCCGGTGGGAATATTGGTATGGGCAATAGGTATGTCCTTAGGTGGAACTACAGGCTATGCCATTAATCCCGCAAGAGATTTTGGTCCCAGACTCGTATATGCCATTCTTAGAAGAAAACATAAAAATGCAAACTGGGGATATGCCTGGATTCCAATTATAGGCCCTTTAATGGGTGGTCTTTTAGCAGGCATAGTATACAATTTCCTTAGCTAGGCACGAATCAGATATCTAAATCTGTAGGAGGAGTGACATCATCAAATGGTTCAATACTACGGTCAATATCTCTTTTCTCGGAAATCGAATTAATATTCAAAGTAATTCCCATTCTTAAGGGATAGATCGCGACAGTTTTGTCTTTTTTAAATAGCGTCGTCAAGCTATATGATCCAAATAACCCGAAATTGTCATATCCAATTCGAACTGTAGCATCCGCAAAAAATGGATTTAAATTGTATTTTGAGCGTGTCCTGCGTGTGAATTTATCCCCATTATCGTATT
>Ga0315334_10001567_pt1 | contig 14125 bp, 18 predicted proteins | sample M150034915metaG_FD_205555 | JGI IMG/M metagenome (GOLD analysis project Ga0315334, IMG submission 205555) | Ammonia-oxidizing marine archaeal communities from Monterey Bay, California, United States - M1 500m 34915 | ecosystem: Environmental > Aquatic > Marine > Intertidal zone | place: USA... | reverse complement strand
TTGCCTGAACAATTAGAGCAAGTTGAAAAAAATATTAGGAAATTTTTACAATGAGAAAACTATTATTAACGTTATTTTTTCTATTATTTACGTTTCCGGTATACGCATTAGAAATGCTAATGGCCCATAATCCGTATTGCAATATTTGTCAGAATTTTATAAAAGAAGTAGCAGTGGATTACAATGAATCTGAACAAGCAAAGTATCTTCCATTAGTGATAATTAATGTATATAAACAACCAGAATGGTTTAAAGAAGCATATGCTGAAAATAGAATTAAACAAATCAGAGGAACACCAACATTTATCATATGGAATGGTAGAAAAGAACTATCTAGACTTACTGGTTATAGCGACAAAGAAGACTTTTATATGAGAATAAATATTTTTATAGAGGAAAGCAAACTGGATTATGCGAATTAATGAAATTTTAGGTGAATGGCTAATAATGCCCCAGTCAATTAAACCTATGGGTTTAATACACAAAAAAGGTGTTGGTCCAAATAACAGATTTGATTTTAAAAACAAAAACAATAACAAAGCCAACGAAACCGAAGAATCGATTCCAAGAGTATTAGGTAAGGCTGAGGCTTCTTTAATGCATGGATTAGATATGGCTCAAAATATAATTAAAAAAAATTATGGCATGGCAGAGGTTCAGGCTAAAGTTATTGCACAAAATTGGCCACCTTTAATTAATAACATTAAAAATATATACAAAACTAGTGAGAAAATAACAGATGAATTTGAAGAAAAATATTCAAGATATGTTACGTTACTTTTTCACCATCAAGATGAAACGTTTCAAAAAACTGTTTTAAATCAACTTCGTAAAGAATTTGGACCAGGTAATTTTAGTAAAGTAGGAATTAAAGCAGTTCAAGAACCAGTAGGTAAGGGTTATCCTGGGAAATTAAAAGAAGATGAAGCAAATGATCGTGCTCAACATTCAATTTGGCGTAAGAACAACCCAATTGGCAACAACTATATGAATCCAACTGATTATGATTCAGCGGCACGTGGCACACATATTATTATGGATAATCCAACAGAATTACATTTCTATAAAGTGCCTGCAGAAAACTATGACCAAGCATTTGATAAATGGTTAGACGGTAAAAATAGTGACAATCCTAGAGATCATGAATTTTATGATTCAACTAAAGATTATGCAAGTGATCATCAATATTGGGGAAGAATTGAGCCAGCACAAGATCAAATGAATTGGCCGAATGAGCCTGATGAAGACGACGATGACTGGACAGATGCAGATGAAAAAGAATTTGGAACTGCTCAAAGAGGAGAAGATGCTCCTCCAGGCAGAGAAAAGCAAGTAAGAGCATTAAAAGGTAAGGTAGACAATCCTTATGCAGTTGCTTGGGCAAATTATAATAAATCTAAAAAGAAAAAATAATGCAAGAAATTATAAAAATAATAAGTGAACATCTAGATGTGGACCAATCAAAGATTACACCATCATCTAACTTAATAGATGATCTAAATGCAGATTGGTTAGATATTCCAGAAATTGTAATTGCTTGTGAAGAAAAGTATACTATACATATAGAAGATAGTGTAACTGAAAGTATAAAAACAGTACAAGATCTTATTACTGCCGTAGAAAATAAAAAATAACTTATGTTAAAAGACGTTCAACGGGTTGGTAGTAGAGTCCCCGGAAAGACTCCAAACGATCTTATATATGTTACTTGGAGTTTTACAACTACTTGTAATTTTACTTGTTCATATTGTCCTGACCATTTACATGATGGCAAATATGGATTTCCTAAATATGATGATGCACTACATTTTATAAAATCTCTTTCGAACCAATCTCCAGAAAATGCACATATAGTTTTTGAACTAATAGGTGGTGAACCTACACTATGGCCAAAGTTAATAGAATTTGGAAGTGCTGTACAAGACTTTTTTACTAATAAAAAACAACAAATAATAATTCAATTAGACACTAATGGAAGTAGAACTAATAGATGGTTTAAAACTATGCTTGAAAAAAACTTATATAACTCTGTTATTTTTAATTTTAGTTTTCATGCAGATATGTGTGATCCTGAATTATTTTATTCTAACCTAGAAATAGCATCTAGCAAATACCAAACTAATGCAAACTTTATGCTAGATCCAAGACACTTTAATAAAATTATTAATTTATTAAAACGTGTTAATGAAAATTTACCAGTAGATACTGTAACAAAAGTATTAAGACCTGTAGATAAAAATATAGATGCATTAGATACAGGTAGTATTATAGACGGCTACAACGATAAAATGTTGGACTATATTAAAAATAAAATGAAACATAGATTTAACTTTGATAGAGAAGTATATAATATTCCTGGTAACAAACTTATATGGCCACTTACAATGTACTTTGATGACAATGCTGTTGAGTGGCAAAATGTACTTGTAAACCAACAACACTCATTTAAAGGGTGGAAATGTTCTGCAGGGTCAAGAAGATTTTATATAGAACCAGGTGGAGACATATATCCTTGCTCATTAGTTAGAAAACCATCATCAAATATGGGCAATATAGCAGATCAAGATTTTAGAATGTATAACGATTATATTACTTGCCCAATACAATGGTGCCCTTGTAAAATGGATGCTATTGCTGAAAAAATTAGACAATAAAGCATACCTATAAATATTTTTATGCACATCAATTCAAAAGTGCCAGGAAGACAACCAAATGAAATAGTCTATATTACATGGACCGTTACAAGTACTTGTAATTTTTCATGTTCATATTGTTCTGATGAACTTCATGATAAAGAATATAAGTTCCCAGATATTAATGGCGCATTACATTTCATTAATACACTGACCGATAGTTTACCAAAAAATGCTTATATATGTTTTTCATTAACTGGCGGTGAACCTACACTATGGCCAAAATTAATAACTTTTTTAAATGAAGTTAAAAACATTTTTAAAAATAAAACACAAGATATTATCATGGCAATAGATACAAACCTAAGCAGAACAAATAGATATTGGCAAGAATTTGCAAACAAAGACTTATGGGATATTGTTGTTCTCCATGCAAGTTATCATGCTGAAGAATGTGATCCTGATCTTTTTTATTCTAATTTAGAAATAATTTCAAACAAATATATAGTTAATGCAAGTCTTATGCTAGAACCATCAAGTTTTAAAAATATTGTACTTTTAGCAGAACGTATTCAACAATCATTACCTGTTGATACAATAATAAAAGTTATAAGACCAAAATTTAATCCACATAATCTTCATGAAGAATACACTGATGAAATGTTAGATTACATACGTGATATTAAAAAAAATCGCTTTTATTTTAATCGTTCTAAGTTTGGCAGGGATGAAGATAAAGAACCAACATGGCCTCAAACGATGTTTATAGATAATAAAAGAGTAAGTTTTCAACAAATGATAGTTAAAAAACAACATTCTTTTAAAGGATATAAATGTTCTGCTGGATCATTACGATTGTTTATTGAACCAAATGGTGACATATTTCCATGCTCAAGTTTAACAACTTCTAGAATAACTACCACGGATGGCACTATAAAACGAGATCATACTACTAAAAATCCATATCTAATGGGAAATATAAACGAAAAGAACTTTAAAATATATAAAGAATACATCACTTGTCCAGTAGACTGGTGTCCATGCCTCCCTGACGCCCTTGCTGACAAATATAAAATAAATACTGTATCATGAAGATCAACGAAGTAATTATAAAGGAATATGCCACAGCAGGTGCCACTAGTGCAGGAAGTATTGGTACCGTAGTTTCACCACATATAGCAATAGGCAAAGATCGGGGCAATAAAGCATACACAGGTACTCCAGGACGATCAGGTACAAGAGCACCTAGACTACCAAAAATAGTACAACCTAAAAATTCAAATGGAACAGCCAAGGGTGCTCACGCACTACCAGGGACTAGTTTATTTGGTGGACCAGGAGTAGTAAGAAGATGAGATCAAAAGAATTTGTAAAAGAAAAATACGAAAAATACACTAGCATGAACAAGTATGGTATCTATACTACAAAAAGTAAAGATGGTGACTTTGAACTTTGGCAACATGACAAACATTTAGGATCATTTAAAACAATACAAGATCTTGATGCATATTTACAAGACTATCTAGATGGATCATCTAGTTTGCGTGATGACGCAGAAGGAGGAATTCAATCCGTGCCGAATCCAGATGATGCAGGATTAAGATTCCAAGGACTTTTTAAAGTTGGTGACAAAATAAGAGCATATGATTTTCAACCTGCTCCAGACAGAGAAGACAGATATGTTGTAGGTACAGTAGTTAAGACTGATGCAGACTCTAGATCTCAACCCGGTGCAAAAGGATATCACATAGAAGTAGAAAAAGACCAACCAGGTGATAGACGTGTTGGACAAACAGTATTTGTTCCTTACGAAATAGGTATGGATTATGGCACAAGAATTAATAGAGCAGATGAACAAGATATAGAAGAAGGTATGGGATTTCACGCCGCGACATTTGATAAAGAAAAAAATCAATGGGATACATCTTTAGACTCTGGTGACAGATATGAAAAAGATTTTTATAGAACTGACTGGCCTCAGAACCAAGATCCAAAAGATAATCCAGAGTATAAACCAGAATGGGACATACATTTATCAAATCATAATGCTAGAGAAGTAATGGGAGAATTAGGATATCCAACAGATTTAGAAGACCAAAGTCCATTTCCAATAGATGAATTTATAGCAAAAAGCACACAATGGTTACAAAAAGCAATAGGTAAACCATCACCAGAAGAACCAACAACAGTTGACAGATCTGGGGGCGGAGCAACTATGTACTCCGGAGGTAAACCAGAAGGATATTACAATAGAGTCATCAAAATGATGAATCAAATGGCACGTGATGGAAAAGCACATGGTGCCACTCATGTATACATGGCATAATGAAATTTGACGAATTAAACACACCAGTACAACAAGAAACATACGAAGCAAGTATGGCACAAAACCAATTACTAAAAATTGGTGAACACGCAATTAAAATACAAAACATTATTAATAATAGTCCAGAAGTAAATGAATGGGTTAATAATAAAATTAATCTAGCATCTGACTACATTAAAAAAGTACATGAACAATTAGCAAAACCTCAAAACGAAGATATGATTCCAAATAATATGCCAGGTAATATTGGTGACTATGCTCATGAAAAATCTACAGGTAAACTTGTAAGAATAGTTGACTATACAGATGACGACGAAGGCATTTATACAATTTCATACGGTGAGGGTAAAGGCGAAACAGATGTAACAGCAGGGGATTTAGAATTTGTAGACCCAACTGTGAATCAAGATTTAGATGACAAAATATTAGACAAAGAAGTTGAAAGTCAAGAAGGATACGAAAACGATCTTGATTATGGTTCAAAAACAGAAACATCTCCACTTAAAGAAACTGCAAAAATGGCAATTGAACTTATTGAAATACTTAAAAATGGTGGTAACATAGATGAGTCTGTACAAACTATTTTAAATCATGTCTCTGATAACTTACATGGTGTATATCATTATGAAACATATCAAAAACAAAGTCCATACAGAGAAGAATTAGATTCTTCTACATTAAATAAACACGCACAAATCATACAAAAAAATATTGATGAAATATTAGCACGTGAAACCGCTATTAATGACATTGACACTAAACCAGGTATGTTGCAAATATTAAGCAAAAGGGTAAATGAAGTGGAAAAAGAAATGGCAAAAGAAGTTAGAGAAGGTCAAACATATGAAGATATGTTAATGAATAAATTAGATTCTGCTATACAAGAATATGATACACCGGAAAAGAAAAAAGAACGTGAAGCAATGATTAAAGCATTTCTTGCCAAAGGTGGCAAAATTGAAAAAGTACCAACAGGAAAAACTGCATACAAAAACAAAGAATTAAAACCAGCATATAGAAAAGATAATGGAACACCTATTACAAGTCCAGGAAGTGACGAATCAGTTGGAGAAGTAGAAACAGATCCAGGGGGTAGATTTCAAACAAAAGACCCAGGTAATTATAAAAACCCTGATAAAGAATTTAACATTAATGGATTTACAACTAAACAAGATGTTGTGCAATCTATTATAGACAATATAGATAACAATGAATTAGATACTGCTAAAGACAGTTTAAACCAATTACTTGATGTGGTAACTGCACTACATGAAGCACCAATAGAACAAGACAAAGACAATCCTGTTGCAAAACCATATGTTGATATGCCAGAATGGAAAGCATTACATGATATGGATGACAAAATTATTGACGCATACATCAAACACAAAGAAGTAAAAGAATCACAACCAATTGAGCCAACTGCATCTCAAATGTCCGACGAGGAACTTGCAATACTTTTAGGTAGTAATCCAGAAAAAAAAGGTTTTGATGTAGCAGTTAAATGGGTTAGAACACACAGAGAAGAAGCAGAAGAAGCCGGCGAAGAAAAGAATCAAGATTATGCATTAGATAATATGGAATCAACAATAAAAGAAAAAGAAGGTGCATACAAAGGTGATCATGCAAAAATAATGATGGCAATTCAAAATTTAAAAGAAATGATTGTTAATGCAAAAATGGGTGATGATGAAAAAACATCAGCACTAACATCATTAGATCAGGTTCAACAAGATATTGCAACTTTATATGATGACGCCGCTGGTGTAGGAATTATAACTAAACAGAATACAACAGCAGATGTAAAACCAGGTGATGAATATAAAAATGTTAAAAAATTATCTTTACAAAGTAAAAGATATGAATCAAAATTAACGAATATGTTAAATCAACGCCTTAAATAAAACTGCAATATAGAATAAATAATCATATGGCAAGAAAGAAACCCTACAACGATAATTTTGCAGACTTGGTCGCTCGTTTGAACGCAATGAGCAATATGACAAAAGACCAAGAAAGAAAAGAACTTATGGAAGCCGCTAAAAATGAACCAAAATTATTAGACGATAAAGATGTATCATTGGCTGATATTGCCAAATTAGCAGGTATTAAAGAATACGAAGATAATTTAAAAGTTTCTAAAAAAGCAGAAAAACTTGTTGAAGATATAACAAAAGACAACTCAAAACAACAATCAGATATTACTAAAGCAATTAAAGAGTCTGATGCTGATGATTCTATATCAACAGGTATTAAAAAAGCAGTAACTGAAGAAAGCAAAAGATTAGATAAAATTACAGATCTTGAAGCACAATTGGCAGAATTAAAATCACAAGAAAAAGAAGATGCAACTTTAGATGATAAAACATTTAGAGAAAGATTTGTCGCTGAAATAACAGAATACGTAAAGAAAGCAGAAGGAACTGAATTAGCAGAACTTTACAATAAATTTTCAATGAACGAAGTTGAATTACAAGAAAAGAACTTTTTAATTAAAACACCAGAAACAAAAGAAGTTATTGCTGACGCAGAGGCAAAAGAAGCAGAAGCAAATGCAGAAGTAGTTCAAGAAAAAGAACCAACAGTAGACGAAATTCCTGCTGAACTAGTACCAACAGAGGAACCAGTTGCAGAGGAACCAACAGTAGAGGAAACACCAAGAGAGGAACAGCCACAACAACCAGCAATAGAAGTTGTGGAACCTGCAGATAAATTTACAAACGATCTTGATCCTGCAGAAAAAAAATAATCAAACACTAAAATTATGAGCGTAAACGGAAAAATAAAGTGGTTTAATGGAACTAAAGGATATGGTTTCATTGCTAGAGAAGATAAAGAAAAAGACGTATTTGTTCACATATCAGCAGTTAAGGCCGCGGGTCTTGACTCCTTAAAACAAGGCGAAGATGTAACCTTCGATGTTGATATAGCGGCAAAAGGGCCTTGTGCAGTAAATCTGCAAAAGACAGATATTCTCCCACACGAATCTAAATAAACAAAATCCATTTAATTTAGAATAAATAGTTTTATGGGACAAGATAAATCTATCAAAACTATAAAAGAAGACATACTAGACGATAATCCAGATAGATATTCAACGGCTAGTCCATTCTCTCCTCAAAAATATCTAAACGATCTAACAAGATTAAAGCAAATAGGACACGTATCTAGTGATAAACAAAAAACTAGTCCTTTATCTGCAGGTGCAAGAGGGTTAGGTAGAGTACACGATTTTGCATTTAAAAAACCTAATCAAATAATGAAGGGTAATGGTGCTTGGCGTCAAAACACACTAGAAGACATAAAAGTTATACTAACCAAGATTGATACAATCATCAAACAATAAATACTACTATTATGAAGATCAGTGATTCAACAGCAATCTCAATGCCTATGAGAAACTTACTGTCCATTTTGGCGGCAGTTGGCGTTGGTGTCTGGGCATACTTTGGTGTTATTGAAAGACTTAACAAGTTAGAAACTGTAACACAACTAGCAGAGAAAGACTTAACCCAAGCAGAAGAAAGACTTGGTGGTGACATTGAAAAGAACAACGAATTCCGTATTAAATGGCCACGTGGTGAATTAGGTTCTCCTCCAGCAGACGCAGAACAATTCATGCTTATTGAACACATAGCAGGCCAGTTAGAAAAAATCCAAAACCGAATGGAAGACATGATGAACAATGGCGTTAACATCAAACGTTTACAAGAAGACGTTAAAGATTTAAGAGGTGACGTTGAAAAATTAAAAGACGGACAAAGAGAAATGAAACATTCAAATGGTGACTAGAATATTAGCAACAATAATTATTTCGTTAGTATTAATTACTAACTCGTTTGCATTAGAATATAAGCCGGGTAAGAAACATCTAAACAAAGAAGGTGTTGTTGGTTTATTATTAATTCTTAATGGAAAAATGATAGAACACGTTTTCAAACCAAACATATCTGCTTGTATGAAATCTAAAAGAATAGCACAAAGAGAAATGGATTCTAGTCAAAATGCTAAAGATGGCAGAGTTCAATTTGTTTGTAAAATACTTGTAGCAGATTTAGAAGAAGACTCTCAAACCAAATATGGTTTAAGAATAATAAAAGTACACTCAGGAGTATAATATGAAGAAATATAGTAAGTGGATAATACTAGCAATAGTTTTAATAGCAATAGCATTTTTTAGTTTTAAACTAATAACACCAGCACAGGCAGGTTCGGCTTGTGAAGAGATGATGGAAGGTGAAGAGAACTTAAAGTTTATGAAAGAAGAACATAAACACTCTACATCGGAACCAACAGATGGTGTTGTGTTTGCAGTTTGCATTTTTGCTATCGCTGAGGACGGATCAAGAGTATTAGTTGATCACAGAGCATCAGAAGACTTAATGGACTGTTTAAAAAATAAAAGAGTAGCAGAGAGAGATTATAGGGATCCAAAGAAGAGAAATAAAATGTATCCTGGTAGTACTGTGTTTACTATGACTTGTGATAAAGTAAATGCTAAAGTTAGAATCAAAGAAGACGGCACTTGGGAAATACTTGATATACTAGGTAGACACGAAGAAGCATACAGAGAAAAGAAAAGTTACGAGTAGTACGTGGACTTATGTATAATAATGCTAGTCAAGTACGTATTCTACAATTAGACCACACCAGTAGATGCAACTTGCATTGTCCTTTATGTGCAAGAACATCTGTAGGTATGCCAAAAAATTTAAATCCTAGAATGCCTATAGCAGATTTAACTATTGATGATTATAAAATTCTTTTAGAACCTTTTGAATATAAAAATCTTAAACAAATATTTCATTGTGGCAATTTTGGTGATGTAATTACTAGTCCTACATTTGAAGAAACTTTATATTATCAACTTAATTTTACACATTTAGTAAGAATATCAACAAACGGTAGTGCAAGAAAACCAAAATGGTGGGAAGACCTAGTAAAAAAATGTGGCGATAAACTAGATGTTATCTTTGCAATAGACGGACTAGAAGACACTAACCATTTATATAGAGTAGGCAGTAATTGGAATAAAATAATTGAAAATGCTAAGGCTTTTATAAATGCTGGTGGAAAAGCATATTGGAATTTTATTGAATTTGATCATAACTCTCATCAAATAGACCAAGCAAAAGAACTTGCTTATAAATTGGGTTTCAAATCATTTGTAGTAAAATCTTCTAGAAGAACCAGTTCATTAGGAAAACCTATAACATCTGATAATGTTAAACAACAAATGGCTTTTACTAATAATAAAATGAAATTAAATATGACCGCAGGAGCAAAAGGTTTAAAAGGTGGTAACCAAAACTACTCCGAAATAAAAACTATTGAAAAAAAATTTAATACATTTGATGAATATGTAGAAAAAACAGATGTTTCTTGTATATTTAAAAATGAAAGAAAAATTTTTGTTGATATGGAAATGAAATTATGGCCATGTTGTTGGTTTGGTGCCATACCATATCTACAAGACAAACAAACAAAAAGTTTTGAAAATGTTTATAAGTTATATGGCAAAGATTTTAACGATATGCGTATTAACGGATGGAATGTTTTAAATCATGAATTTTTTACAACATATCTACCAGTTTCATGGAGCAGAAGATCACGAGGCAAATATAAAAGAATATACACTTGTGGAAAAACTTGTGGAACATTATTTAATTGTGCAGGTGCGTCTACCACAAATACGATAGTTACAACATTTGGTAATTAAAAATATCAATTGATTATTTAAAGTTTCTATAGTATAATTCTATTTTAAAGGAGATTATATGACTGTTAGAAATTTTAATGAGTCCGAAAAACAAAAACTCATGCAAATAATAAAAGAAGGTTCTCAAGTATTAGGAGAAATAGACGACCTAAGAGGTGGCTTGAGAGATACTGTAAAAGCCGTTGCTGAAGAAATGGAAATTAAACCAGCAATGGTTAATAAAGCAATATCCATTGCACATAAAGACAATTATAAAAGTATACAAGATAATATGGATTTACTTGATTCTATCCTACACGCAGTAGGTAAGATTTAGTGGTACGTTTACTCAAAGAATTTTGGGTAAACAGTTATAAGTCGGATAAATTATCTTTTTGGTTTGAACTATTCTCTGTAACATTAACTATTATAGGTTCTTGTGTTTTAACGTTTACCTCACCACACCCTTTAATGCATTATGTATTTCCATTGTACTGGTTTGGGTCAAGCACATTATTAGTTGCGGCTGTAAGACGAAGACAAATATGGTTATGCACATTAACAGGTTGGTTTACAATCATGAATACAATAGGACTTTATATAGTTTTTAGTTTATGAGTTATATCGACGCCCATTATAAAAAAGATGAAGATAAGGTATATGTAGTCGAACGAAACTCTGCTGGTGCCAGAGTTTTTATTGATTACGATGCTAGGTATGTTTTTTATTACCCAGATGCACGTGGCAAACATAGATCCACGTCTGGTAAAACATTACAAAAAGTTACTTGTCGCACTTCCAAAGAATTTATTAAAGAACAACGTATAAGATCAAATAAAAAATTATACGAAAATGATATGAATCCTGTGTTCAGATGCCTTGAAGAAAACTATCTAGGCAAAGAAACACCAAAACTTAATGTAGTATTTTTTGATATTGAAGTTGACTTTGATCCAAAACGTGGATATTCAACTACTGATGATCCATTTATGCCAATTACTGCAATCAGTTGTTATTTAAATTGGACTGATCAATTAGTAACATTTGCTAAACTTCCAAAAAATATGACCATGGCAACAGCAAATCTTCAAACAGAAAGATTCTCTAACTGTATGTTATTTGAAAAAGAGAAAGATATGCTTGATGCATTTTTAACACTAATTGAAGATGCAGATATTTTATCAGGATGGAATTCAGAAGGATATGATATACCATATACCGTAGGAAGAATACAAAAAGTTTTAAGTTCTGATGATACAAGACGTTTATGTTTTTGGGGTGAAAAACCAAAGAAAAGAACATTTGAAAAATATGGCAGAGAACAATTAAGTTATGATTTAATTGGTAGAGTACATTTAGATTTATTAGAACTTTATAGAAAATACACTTACGAGGAAAGACATTCATTTAGATTAGATGCAATTGGAGAACACGAACTCGGCGAACGAAAAACTGTATATGAAGGATCGTTAGACAAATTATATAACGAAGACTTTGGTTTGTTTATAGAATATAATAGACAAGATACAAACTTACTTGCAAAACTTGAAAAAAAATTAAAATTTATTGATTTAGCCAACGAAATAGCACACCAAAATACTGTATTACTACAAACAACAATGGGTGCAGTTGCAGTTACAGAACAAGCAATTGTAAATGAAGCACATAGACGTGGCATGATTGTACCAGGTCGAAAATTTAGAGATAGAGATGAAGAACCAGTAACGGCCGCTGGTGCATATGTGGCAACACCAAAAAAAGGTATACAAAATTGGATAGGGTCAGTAGATATTAATTCACTATATCCATCTGTTATTAGAGCATTAAATATGGGGCCAGAAAGTGTTATTGGACAAGTAAGACCTGTAATAACTTCAGCAGAAGTTAATAGAGCCAAATTTCAAAAGAAATCATTTGCGGCGGCTTGGGAAGGACAATTTGGTAGTTGGGAATATCAAGCAATCATGAAACAAGACAAGGCTACAGAAATTATTATCGATTGGGCAGACAACACATCTGTTAAAATGTCCGCGGCACAATTATATGATATAATTTTCGAAGGCAATAATCAATGGATGCTATCAGCAAATGGTACAATATTCACATACGAATTTGAAGCAATTATTCCAGGACTATTAAAACGTTGGTATGCTGAACGACAAGAAATGCAACGCAAAATGAAAGATTGTGGTGAAAACGAAATTGAAAGAACATATTGGGATAAAAGACAATTAGTTAAAAAAATTAATCTAAATAGTTTATATGGAGCAATTTTAAATCCTGGTTGTAGATTTTTTGACATAAGAATTGGACAATCAGTAACACTAACAGGTAGATGTATTACAAAACATATGGCGGCAAAAGTAAATGATATTATTGCAGGCAAATATGATCATACAGGTCAAGCAATAATATATGGTGATACAGATTCAGTTTATTTTACAGCATATAACACATTAAAAAAAGATATAGATGAAGAAAAAATTGAGTGGAATAAAGAAAGTGTAATTGCATTATATAATAAAATTGCTGAAGGAACAAATACAACTTTTCCAAGTTTTATGGCAAAAGCATTTCATTGTCCTAAAACAAGAGGCGAAGTTATTAAAGGTGGTAGAGAACTTGTAGCAATTAAAGGTTTGTTTATTACAAAAAAAAGATATGCAGTATTGTATTATGATCTAGAAGGTGAACGTGTCGATGTTGCAGGTAAATTAGGAAAAGTAAAAGCGATGGGACTAGACTTAAAAAGATCTGATACTCCAGTGTTTGTACAAGACTTTTTAAGTGAAATATTATATATGGTATTACAAGGCAAAACAGAAGAAGAAGTATTACAAGTAATTACAGACTTTAGAACAGAATTTAAATCTAAACCAGGTTGGGAAAAAGGATCTCCAAAAAGAGCAAACAATGTAACCAAATATACTGAATTAGAAAAGAAACAAGGCAAAGCAAATATGCCAGGACACGTAAGAGCAAGTATGAATTGGAATAATTGTAGATCAATATATGGTGATCAATATAGTTTACCTATACTAGATGGAGCAAAAGTTATTGTATGCAAACTAAAAAATAATCCATTAGGATACACGTCGGTTGCATATCCAATAGATGAATTACGTATTCCACAATGGTTTCAAGACCTGCCATTTGATAACGATGCAATGGAAGAAACTATACTCGATGGTAAACTGAATAACTTAATTGGTGTACTTGGTTGGGATATCCGATCCACTAACCAGTCTAGTACTTTTAATGCCTTATTTGAATTCTAGTGGTAAAAACAATTTTTCAATTGATTAATTTAAAAAAGGAGTATACAATAAACGTATGAAAGATATCTTACAAGACATAGTCAAACACACGCATGGACTGGGATTTTTAGATCTTGTCAAAATTACTGGAGACAGTAAAGAAACTGGCATTGATTCAATGGCAGAAGACAGATCAGTAATCTTGCAAGGA
>Ga0315334_10001565_pt1 | contig 14147 bp, 7 predicted proteins | sample M150034915metaG_FD_205555 | JGI IMG/M metagenome (GOLD analysis project Ga0315334, IMG submission 205555) | Ammonia-oxidizing marine archaeal communities from Monterey Bay, California, United States - M1 500m 34915 | ecosystem: Environmental > Aquatic > Marine > Intertidal zone | place: USA... | reverse complement strand
TGGTTTTCAATAAAGCCCAGCAATGGGTGCTCACCGCCCGTGGCACATCCCACCTCAAGCTTTTGGCTTTCTAATCCGCTCACTTAAGCGAGCGAAGATAAGCCACCAAGTGGGTCAATTCCTTATCAGACAACGTGTTGAGCAGTTTGGGCGGCATCAATGACATCGGCTGTGGTCTGATTCTTAAGATCTCACTGACCGGCAGTCGCCTCGTGTCCTCGTTGTATGTGAACGTCACCGAGTCAGCGGTTTGCTGCGTCATAAATCCGGTGAAGGCTTCGCCGCTCTTAGTCTCGAACAGCAACGCCTTGAAGCGTTCCGGCACGAACTTTGACGGATAAATCAACGCATCGACCAACTCCTGACGTGTCATCCGCAGCGTCACCCCGGCGAGATCCGGACCGAAGATTCGGCCTTGTTTTCCGGGCAGATTACCGTGGCAAGCATGACATCCGACTTTCTCGTAAACTTTCATTCCCAACTTCGCGTCCCCACCCTTAGCCTGCATCAATACTGTGTGAAGCGCCGCATCGTCCCGGAATTGAACCGTACCTGCCTGCTGCAACACCAACGCTTGGCCAAACTCCTCCTTGTACCAGGCGGCCCAGTGCCGCATCACCGCCGTGCGCTCGGCTCGGCTCACATCTACCTTGGTGTCTTTCAGGATGTTTGCATTGCCATCCCATGAACCGGTCAACTGGCTCCCCAACACCAAGGGGGCTTCCCAGTCGGGCGGAAGCTTGCTGGCGCTCTTCCAGCCTTCGAACAAATTTGACGAGCTTCGCCACGATTGGTCCGTTACCGCAAACTGCAATTTGCCATCAGAAGTCAAATACTCGAACCGTAGCAGCAGCCCGGCAGGACCGCCATGGTTTGCAGCCTCAACGGCAAGATGATTCGCTCCCTGCTTCAGTTTCCCATTGAGCGAAAACCGCACCGGCCTCTCCCAAGTGTTGCTGTGTCCGATTCGCTCCCCGTTCACAAACAGCGTGAACTCGTTATCGCAAGTTCCCTGCACACTTGCAATCAGACCGGCCCCTTCGGGAATCTGAATTATCTTTCGGAAAAACACCTCTTCAGCGACTTCGCGCTTGGAGGACCAAATCCAATGGGGCTCCGTCTTGTAAACCTCACGGCTCGCCCCGCTTAACACTTGCAACGCCGCCTCCAACTCTTCCGTCAGACTTGGCTCTCTGGACATATGTCCCAACAACCGTGCGTACACCTTGGCCGGCATCCCACTGTGCTTCCCGGTCAGCGCTGCCAAATATGAACCAAGTGCTTGGCCATCGCTAAATACCCTCTGAGCGCAAGATTGAATCATCGTGTGGTCCCCGCCATCCAGCAAAGCCTGCAAAAAAAGGCCCCGACGCTTGGTTGGTTGTCCGGTCCTTGCCAAGTGGGTGAGCAGCGCCAATCGCAACTCGTGAGCCGGCGCTTGGTTAAGCTCATTTTCCAAAAAAGCAGCCATTTTGTCCTGATCCATCCGTGGAATTAAGTTCAGTAGCCTCAGTTTTGCGCCTTGCGATTTTTCGTTATGGTAAATTTTTAACAGTAAATCAGTACTATCCGCCCGCTTGCCGAGCCAATCGAAAAACAAACGGCGCAACGAACCGGTGGTGTTGATTTTGTCGAGTCGGGCAACCATCGCCTCGCCATGACGCTCCACTAAATCGCGCACCACGGTCTGCCAAAAGCCGGGAAACTGCCGTCCCTTGCCATCTAACTCTGCGAACCAACCGGACTGCGTTGAGAGTACCCAATCAGCTAACTCTCCCTGCTCTGCCTCGGTCCAACCGCCAGCCAAGTCAGCGATGCAATCCGCCAAATGAAACTGTGTGACATAATTCGGCTCCCTCAACAACTCCGCCAGCATCACACTAAATGCCTCATTCACACCAAGCTGTCCAAGCACCACAGCCTGCTCCCATCGCACCGACCTATCCTTGGCCGGAAAAGTTGACAAAACGCGCGCCCCAATCTTGCTCAACAATGGATCGTCCCTGTTCAGGATCGCTGCATTCAGTTGGACTACTCGTAGAAAATCCAATTCGTCCTCGCTCGAGTTTAGATCTGCTTGAAGCAACTTGTCGAACGCCTCCCGAACCCATTTCGGTTTATTTTTTTTGCGCTGATACTTTGCGGGGATCAACGCCCGCATCACGGTCTGCGGATCGTCCGAGCCAAGCGCCCGATCGATCCAATCGTCAATCGATCGATGAGCCAGTGCCGTCATTGCAGTGTAGCGCACCATCCGAACCGGATCACTCAACCGATCCACCAACGCCGACGACGCCTCCTGCGACGAGTTACGTGACATCGCCTCCGCAGCTCGGCGCCGGACAAAAGGATCAGGGTCAGCAAGCAGGTCAACCAAAAATGGCTGCTCGGCTTTTTGACCACGTATACCCAAGAGCCAAGCAGCTTGCCCTCGCAGTTTTGGCTCCGCGCAGGTCGCAAAATTTTTTGCAAATTCAGTCGGCAACTCTGCAAATTGGGAGGCTAGAAGCCGGAATGCCCGGAGTCTCAGACGCAGTGGGTTCTTTTCCACAAAGACGTACTCTTGAAGCGCTTGACCAAGATCGAACTTGGCAAACTCAAATCCCCTAACCTCTTCAAGTCGGGTCCATTCCGACATGGGCTGAGGTAGGGTCAGTAAGGTTTTGAGGAAGGCTGCCTGATCGCTTGGCCAAGCGATATGCTTAGGCTTCAACGAAGGGGGCCCGTTTTTTTTGTAGTCGTTTGTTGGGTCATAAAACAGCCGCCAAATCCCCTGGTTATGATCCGAAAAAACCAGACTGCCATCAGGGGCAATCTCAAGGTCAACCAAGCCAAAATTGATTGGGGTTCCATTACCATCCACGCCACCGGGCTTGCCCTTGGCAAACTCCTCCACCTCTCCTGTCCAGTTGGCTCCGTCGAGTTTTAGGTGAAATGCCACCAGGCGGCCGGTGGAATTATAACCGCCACTTGTCGCCGACTTCCATCGGTAGTCACAAACAAAGAAACTGTCCCGGTAGCGCTCAGGAAACTGGTTATGCTCATAGAACTGACCCCAGTTAGGAGATCCGCGCCCGACCTCAACCACACCCGGTACATTATCGATTTGATAAGGCTTCAATGCCCCGACACCATGCCAGCCATTATCTCCGCCGATGATCCAGTGATTCAATCTGACCGGCCGATAAAACGGCAGATCCACGTGCCACTCCATGTCGCTGTCCATACTGAATAACTCTCCAAGATAATTCATCCCGAGACTCGGCGGGTTCCGATTACCGGTGCTAACGCATTCCCAATGAGTACCGCTCTGATTAAATCGGAATACGGAACCGGCGCGCTCAAATAAAACCGGGGAGGTCTCCTCGGTGATATGGGTACGATTTTTAACCCCTCCGCCATCACCTGTGACAAGGTATATGTAACCATCAAAACCCCGAAGCAACGTATGGGCAGCATGATCCCCACCGGTGTTGAACCTGGCTCCAAGCCGCCCCTGATGTTTAAGAGCGTCACCGCTCTCATACCCTGAATATAGCTGAACGCCATCGCCACCAACCGCGTAGAGATTGTCACCGTATACCAACAGACCTTGAGGGCCTCGGCCCCCTAATCCAGTTGCAATGACCTTGTGGCTTTCATAAAGGCCATCCTGATCCTTGTCCTCAAGGCGCCTTACCGAGGTGGTGTCCCCCACCAGGATTCTCCCCTGACCATCGAATACGATATCGTAGCTGCCACCCGTCGCGCTATTTTCCGCGAGTTTGTAGATGTGGAATCCAGATGGTAACTCAAACTGGGTATCAACGTAAATGGGTGCGGCTTCTGCCTGAATCTTTTTAGAAGCAAAAAGGCAAAGAAAAAGAAGCAAGCACCTTACAATAAAAACTTTATTTGAGGGATGTGAAAGATTAAATATAAATGAAGTATTTGTCATTTTTGGCAGCTGACTTTATCCTACGTTGCTAAATTGTTCCTTACAATCCATTAGATTGTTATTTATTTAAGTGTATTTATTTAATAATTTTAATCTTTGTTTTCCTGCGAAACGATCCGGGGTAGGATTCTGGTTGATGAATAAAATAGGGGTGATTGGTGGAAGTGGGCTATATGATATTGATGGGTTTAAAGCTAATGAGTGGATCAAGGTGACAACCCCTTTTGGCGATCCATCGGATGAGTTCTTGACGGGAAAACTTGAGGATCGTGATTTGGTTTTTCTTCCCCGCCATGGCCGCGGCCATCGGATTCTACCAAGCGAACTGAATCATCTGGCAAACATTTGGGCGATGAAAGAAATGGGGGTTTCATGGATCATAAGCGCCAGCGCGGTTGGGTCTCTTCAACCTCAGTACGCACCATGCGAGATCGTTTTGATCGATCAATTCATCGACAATACGAAGCAATCAACCACTCATACTTTTTTTGGGGATGGTATCGTTGGGCATGTGGCTTTTGCCGAACCGGTTTGTGAGGAGCTACGAACGATACTCCTTGCTGCCACCAATGAGTCAGAAGCAAAGGCCCACGACCGGGGAACCTATGTCAACATGGAAGGCCCGGCGTTTAGCACACGTGCCGAGTCTCTCCGAAACCAAAAACTTGGATTCGATGTGATTGGCATGACCAACATGGGGGAGGCCCGCTGCGCGCGAGAGGCTGAGATCTCTTACGCAACACTGGCCATGGTGACGGACTATGACTGTTGGAAAGTAGAGGAGGAACCAGTCTCAGTAGAAACCGTCATTGCCTGTCTTAAAAAGAATGTTTCCTATGCAAAAACAATCATCCGAAATGCGGTCCCAAAGATTCCAGACGCCCCCGCCTGGCCAAGCCATAGAGCACTGGACAATGCTATAATGACCGAGAAAAGCGCTTGGCCTGGCGATACGATTGAAAATCTTAAGCCAATTATTGGTCGATTCCTTTGACATAAATGTTCCACGTGGAACATGAAAAGTTGTTCAATCTTCGCTGTGGCATACTGAAACTACCGAGCTTGAATTACCTGATTTCTTCTCCTGTCCTCGCTTAATCCAAACCATCAACAGGCTCACATCCGTTGGATTAATTCCTGAAATTCTTGATGCTGAGCCAATTGTTGCAGGCTGGATTTCCTTTAATTTTTGGCGCGATTCATTCTTCAAGCCGTGGATTTGATCATAATCCAGCCACTCTGGAATTGCCCTGCCCTCCATTTTCTTGAATTGATCCACTTCTGATTCTTGACGCTCGATATACCCGGCATACTTCACGGAGATCTCGACCTGTTCGGCCACTTCTTGCGTTATGCTTTCTTCTGTCTGGGGTAGATCTGAATGGCGATAATCGTTTCGTTTGAGTAACTGTTCCAAACTGATGCCGTCAAGACGCTCCTCTCGAATCCTATCCAACTCCTTTTCCACATCTGCCTTCTTTTTTTGAAAAAGCTCATATCTACGATCCGACAACAATTGTATTCCCCTGCTGATTTCACACAAACGAAGGTCGGCGTTGTCCTGTCTGAGCAGCAACCGGTATTCAGCGCGGGATGTAAACATGCGATACGGCTCAGCGGTGCCCTTGGTGATAAGGTCATCAATGAGGACACCGATATAGGCTTGATCCCTGCGCAACACCAAGCCCGGCTTGCCCTGTGCTTTCAGCGCTGCATTGATGCCAGCCATCAATCCCTGCGCCCCGGCCTCTTCATATCCAGACGTACCGTTAATTTGCCCTGCCAAAAAAAGGTTCGTACACGATTTTGCCTCTAGCGTGGCTTTTAACTGAGTTGGGAAAACGAAATCGTATTCCACGGCATAAGCCGGACGAAGGATTTCTGCGTTTTGGCAGCCAAGGATTGTACGAACCATTTCGTACTGCACATCAATAGGAAGACAGGTGGAAAAGCCATTTACATAGATTTCATCTGTAGATATGCCTTCTGGTTCCAAAAAGATTTGATGCCGCTCTTTATCTGCAAAACGAACAATTTTGTCCTCGATGGAGGGACAATACCGCGGTCCAACCCCCTCAATCTCACCGGAGTACATTGGGGATTTATGTAGGTTTTTATTAATAATTTCAGCTGTTTTACCAGTTGTGAAGGTGATATAACACGGTATTTGACCGTTAATGCGATCCAAGATGGATCCTGGAGGATATTTCCCAGCTGAATGACCAATATCCTTTGGATTGACTCCTGAATGTTCCACGTGGAACAAATCCTCCTTCCAGAAACTAAAATAAGGAATCGGTTCGTCACCTGTTTGTGGTTCCGTTTTAGAAAAATCAATAGAGCGCTTCAGTAATCGGGGTGGGGTACCGGTTTTCAACCGCCCAAGTTTCAGGCCTACAGACCGCAACGATTCAGAAAAACCACCGACTGAACCTTCACCAGTACGCCCTCCGCTCTGCTTATTGGAGCCGACATGCATCAAGCCCTTGAGGAACGTCCCGGTGGTAATCACCACCGTTGATCCCTCGTATCGGACATCCATTGTCGTCTCGACTCCTGTTATGTTTTGCGATTTATGAACCAACCGGGCAACTTGTCCTTGTGTCACGTCGAGGTTGGATTGGCGTTCGCAAATCCATTTCATTCTAAATTGATAAGCCTTCTTGTCGCATTGTGCCCGAGGGGCCCGTACCGCTGGGCCTTTTTTTGTGTTGAGCATGCGAAACTGCAGCCCGGTCATATCGGTACATATGCCCATCTCCCCCCCGAAGGCATCTATCTCCCGCGCGAGGTGCCCTTTCGCTAAGCCACCGATCGCTGGATTGCAGGACATCTGCCCGATGGTATCGGCGTTCATCGTCAGCATGAGTGTGCGGCACCCCATGCGCGATGAAGCCAAGGCAGCCTCTATCCCGGCATGGCCGCCGCCGACTACAATCACGTCATATTTTTTTGGATAAAGAAACACGAACTACTGTTTTTGAAAGGTCACCTCATTCAATGAACCGGAAGGTATTTTTTTAATGCCCCGATCCTTCTGCGCTGAAAGGTGTTGGCAAATCAGAAATATTTTTTCCTCCTCTCCTGAAGAGTTAATCCCTTCGGCAATTCCCCCGGCAGAATGCGAAGAGTTATTGTTTTTACTAAGAAATTCGACAATTTTACCTTGTGAATCAATAACATCACCGGCTGCTTTTTTACCCGCTTCAACACCCGGCTGATGGTACGCATTTATATTAACAAGCGAAGAATAATAACCTACTGATCTTTCAAATAAAGCCAATATCACGCCAATGTTAAATTCATTGATCTCAGTAACTGTGACTGTTATAGATTCTCTGTTGTTTTGATAAAGTGCTTTGCGAGTCCCTTGATAAAACCCATCTAGATAATCCCCGGTGGTGATGCCTTTATCAACTTCCATCGAGTCGCCGTCACGATCCTTCAGCACTCGGATAAAGGTAACGAAAAAGTTGTGTACACCTTCACGGAGTTGCTGGATGTAGGCGTGCTGATCTGTAGATCCTTTGTTGCCGTAAACAGAGATGCCCTGATTAACGACTTGGCCGTCGAGATCGTGTTCCTTGCCAAGCGACTCCATGATGAGTTGCTGTAGGTACTTCGAAAAAAGCCCGAGCCGATCTTTGTATGGCAGGATAACCATGTCTTTGGAACCTCGACCGTCAACGGCGTAGTACCACATCGCTGCAAGTTGTGCGGCCGGGTTATCAGCAAACGACTTTGCACGTGTTACGGCATCGCATGCGGCAGCGCCAGCGAGTAACTCGTCAATGTCAAAGCCCTGAAGCGCGACCGGCAGCAGGCCAACGGCCGAGGTCTCACTGGTCCGTCCACCGACCCAGTCCCACATCGGGAATCTTTGTATCCAACCTTCAGTCGCAGCAATCTTGTCAAGATTGCTCCCGTCGCCGGTAACAGCGACAGCGTGCTCAGCAAAGCTCAAACCGGCGGCTTGATAGGCGTCCTGCATTTCGAGCATACCGTTTCGGGTTTCCTTGGTTCCGCCAGACTTTGAAATGACGATAACAAGCGTTTTACTTAATGAATTTGTTAATTTTGCCTTAATCCGGTCAATCTCATCGGGGTCGGTGTTGTCGATGAACCAAGGGGTCATCTTGTCCTTTCCGGGTTGCGTAAGGGCGCGTGCAACGAACTGCGGGCCAAGCGCCGAGCCGCCAATGCCGATTATTAAAAAGTTTTCGAACGGTCCTTCTGCTCCCTGAATTTCACCTTTGTGTACCTTGGCTGCAAACGCCTTGATATCGGCCATAGCTTGATCGATTGCAGCCGTAATATCCCCGGTCGGCGCCAGGGTGGAGTTCCGTAGCCAGTAATGGCCGACCATTCGATTCTCGTCGGGATTGGCAATGGCGCCTGCCTCGAGTTCATCCATTGCGTTGAACGCTTTGTCCAAGCGCGGCCTGATTTGCTCAAGGAAATCCTCGGTGAAGTTCATTCGGCTCAAGTCCAGAGCCAACCCGAGGGCAGGGAACTCTGTGTAATGACGCTGGAACCGTGCCCAAAGATTTTTGTTGCCTGTTTGTGACATAAATTAAATTTAATTGTATTTTATCTGCTCAATGGCAAGGCGGTCGAATGCAACACAATCCCCTGCCAAAGGCAACCCGATGTTCACGCGGCAAGCCACCTGGCCTAGCGCCTCGCAGAACGAATAATGGTTTCAATCCATTGATAAAGCTGTAACCATTTACCGGTTCGGATCGTACATCCCGCATCCACTTGGTTCGGGGCTTAGCGTATAATCTGCATATGAAAATTACATCTTTTCAATTAATTCTCGCGTTTGGCCTCTTGGCCTCTACCTATTCCAGTCTCACTGCACAACCCGCCGACCGACCGGGACGTGGCGACCGACCGGACCGCGAAGCGCAACGTAAACAAATTCTTGAGCGCTTTGATAAAAACAAGGATGGCGAACTGGATGAGGAAGAGCGTGAAGCCGCCCGGGAGTCGTTCCGGAGTGGTGGCGGTCCCAATGCCTTTTCCAATGAAAGGGGTCGACCTGGTGGGCCACCGGATGCCAGTGGCCGGACAGCAGGCCCACCGCCTGATCGCGGGGGTCGCGCCCGCGGAGGCGGGGGTCGGGGAGGTTCCCGACGTGGGCAACGGACCGAGTTGATCCCAAAGTTTGACAAGGATGATGATGGGCTTCTCGACAAAGCTGAGCGTTCCGCTGCGAGAAAGTATGTGGAGGAACAAAGCAGCGGCGATGGCGGCGGCGATCGTGGTCAGCGCCGAGGCAGACCGTCCCGACCAGACGGGGACCGTGGGGGCAGGCCGCCTTCTCGCGGCGATCGCGGAGCCCGTCCTGATCCGAGGGGCGGCAGCAGTCGTCCCGCCCCCGAGCCCCGCGACTTTTCAAAAGCCGAGCGGCTAGAGCCAGGCAATGTCAAGGATCTCGGCACCAAGCTTTACGACGAGGGCACGCTCCGCACGTTGTTCATCAAGTTCAAGGATAACGAGTGGAAGGAGGAGATGGAGGCCTTTTACCGGACTGACGTCGCCGTGCCCGCTGACTTGACCGTAGACGGCAAACTCTACAAGAACGTTGGCCTGAAGTTTCGCGGCAACTCCTCTTATCGTTCCGTGTCGCCCGACTTGAAACGGTCGATGAACCTTTACATCGACCACAAGCACAGCGACCAAAAGTTGCTTGGCTATAAAACGCTCAATCTGCTCAACGCCAACTCGGACCCGACGTTTATGCGTGAGGTCATTTATTCGCACGTGGCCCGCGATTACATTCCTGCCTTCAAGGGCAACTTCATCAAAGTGGTGATCAACGGCGAAAGCTGGGGCATCTACTCGCACATCCAGCAGTTCAACAAGGATTTCCTCGAGGACAACTTCGGCACACGAGACGGTGTTCGTTGGAAGATTGGCGCAGGCGGAGGTGGCAGTGGCAATCTCCGTTATCCGGGGGAGAAAAAGGAAGATTACATTGGCTTTCAACAACGCACGGAAGGCAAAGAAGAGGCTTGGAAAGAATTGGCGTGGTTCACCAAGCTGCTGGATGTAACCCCGGTTGAAGAATTGGCAGAAAAATTAAATGGACGCTTTGATGTCGACAGCGCTATGTGGTCACTGGCACTCGAGTGCGTTTTTCAGGATGAGGGGTATTTCACCCGAGGAAGCGATTACAACCTGTACCTCGATCCGGATGGCCGCTTCCATTTGCTGCAGCACGACGGCAACGAGGTGATGAACATCCCCGGCGGCCCAGGAATGCCATCCGGTTTGAGCGGGCCAAAGCTTGAGCCTTTTTACAATGCCGACAACCCGGACCGCCCTCTCATGTACAAGCTGTTCCAAGTGCCGCACTTTAAGGCACGCTATCGGCACCACCTCAAGACGATCACCCAGGAGTGGATCACCTGGGACAAAATCGGCCCGCTTGTCGAAAGGTACGCAGCCCTAATCAGGGACGAAGTCAAAAAGGACGTCCGCAAACACAGCTCATCCGAGGCGTTTGAAAAAGGATTGGTGCAAACAAGCTCCGATGGGCGACGCACCAAGCTCGGTCTCAAGCCGTTCACCATGGGCCGCCGAGAGTTTCTGCTGAACCATCCGGAGGTGAATCTCCCGGCGCCGAAAATTGTCTCGGTGACTGAACTCGACGAAGCCAAGTCAACCGATTCGACCCGCATCGCCGCCAAAACAACCGGCGAAACCTTGGCAAAGACGATCGTTCTCTGGTTCGCCGACGGCAAAAACGAGCCGTACAAGCAGATGGCGATGCAGCCCGATGGCCAAGCGGATGTCGGCGTGTTCACCGCAAACATCCCTGCACAGCTCGCCGGCAAAAAGATTCGCTACTACGTCGAGGCCCGTTCTGGTGGGGCGGAGATGACCTCCGATTTTTATCCGGCCCATGCCGAGGCCAAGCCTCTGGCCTTCCGCGTTAAGGCTCCCAAGACCAGCCAATCCGTTCTGGCAATCAATGAAGTTGTTTCCGTAAATCAATCGGCCGCCAAGGATCCACAGGGCGACTTCGACGACTACATCGAGATCGCGAACATCTCCGACAGTGAGGTCGACTTGTCCGATAAATTCCTGACTGACAGCAAAAAGAACCCGCGCAAATGGAAGTTCCCTAAAGGCACCAAAATTGTGGCGGGGGGGCGATTGGTTGTTTGGGCTGACGAAGACGGCAAAGCCAAGGAGGGCCTGCACGCCAACTTCAAGTTGGCCAAAGGCGGCGAGACGATCCAGCTCATCGACAGCGACAACGCCGGCAATTCGATCCTCGACGAAGTAAACTTTGCCGAGCTTGGCCCCGACTCGGCATACCGCCGCCTACCGGACGCCAAAGGCGATTTCAGCGAGGGGGCGGCCACTCCAGGGGCGGCCAACGAGTGAACCTTGGCCAAGTGCCGGGACGGTTGAGTTTGAGGGAGTCCACATACTCAGCGTGTTTTTTTGTTTCCTCACTCCACCCGGAGTATCCGATGGTTGCTGGAATCGACGACATACAATTTGCCCTTCTCCCAGGTCACCCCGTGCGGATTTGAAAGTTTTACCTTCCCGCGGCCAAGCACGGTTGAGACCTCGCCGGTTTCCGGTTCGTACCTGCGAATCAAATGATTCACATCATCAGCGACGTAAATATTTCCCGCCGGATCGGCGCAAATATGTTTCGGCCCGTTGAATCGCGCGGCTGAACCCCTGCCATCGCTGTTACCTTTTTCCCCTTTGCCGGCGACGGTGTAAATCCGGCCATCCAGCCGCACCACCCTGAGCGCGTGTCCTCCGCGCTCAAGCACGTACACATTCCCTGCGGTGTCGCTGCAAACCGCGCGTGGGTCAACTAATGGGGCCTCCGTCGCCTTGGCACCGTCCTTTGGAACACCCCGTTTGCCGTTGCCGGCGATGGTTCGAACCTTGTCAGACTTGAGATCGATCTCTCGGATGCGGCGGTTTTTGAGGTCGGCCACGTACAGTTTGTTGCCTTTGTGGGTCAACGTAATGCACATGATGTAATTGAACTGGGCCTTGGCCGCCGGACCGCCGTCCCCGCTGAAACCGGCTTTACCCCTCCCGGCGTACGTGGTGATGTTCCCCTTGGCATCAACCCGGCGGATGCAGTGATTCCAGCTATCGGCAATGTACACCGAGTCATCCGGCGCGATGGCCAGATTGTGCATGCCGTTGAAGGTCGCTTGGCCAAGCGAACCACCGTCGCCCCGGTAACTTTTGCTGCCGTCTCCGCCGACCTGTTTGCGAACGCCGTTGGCCAAGCGATGCACCCGGCCTCCCTCCAACTCAACGATCCACATGCGGCCTTTCGAATCGAAATCGACTCCGAATGGCCGGTTGAGCGGGTTGGCCTGTGTTGTCACTGACCCGGCTTCGCCGGGATTCCAGCTGCCGTCGATCAACGTCACCTTCGACTCATTCGGCTGTTTCGCCGCCGCCGCTTGGCCAAGTGCAAGCAACGCGATAAGGCTGAGTCCTTTAACGCTTTCTTTCAAAAGTGGTTTACCCATTATTTGGGTTCCCCAGCTTTGAACTCACTCGCCGACTCAGTAATCTGGTTTAAAGCGAATTGCTCCTCCGGCGAAAACACCAGGCGATGCCTTCCGTATGCAGCAAAGTAAATCACTCCAACAAGAAACCAGATCGCCATTCCAATAACTCCGTAGAGGTTTTCTTCAATCAAAAACAAAAAATATAGTGTCGCGAGCGATATGATGAGTGCGATGGCCGCACCGGGTATTCCCAATGGACTTCGGTAGGGTCTTTCAATGTTTGGAAATTTTACCCGGAGTATTATAAAAGCCAGGCATTGCATGGCATATGCAATGACAGCTCCAAATACTGCCATCGAAAGAATTGTCTTGCCGAATGCTGCACCCGCTCCACCGGTAAAAAACATAGTCAACAAAATTAAAAACCCAACAACGCCGCCGGATATTAGGGCCACGTGGGGTGTCTTTCGTTTTTCGCCGGTGACTGAGAGCCATTTGGGAAAGTAACCGGCCCGTGAAAGTGAATAGATGTTTCTGCCATAGGCAAAGATGATCGTATGAAAACTTGCAATCAACCCGGCCACTGCCAGCAGGCCGAGGAACTTGGTTGCAGGGCCTTCACCAAATACAACCTTGTATCCCTCCAGTAATGGATCCTCGGTTTCCCCTCCAAAAAACTTTGCCCCCTCGCCGATTCCGACGTTAAGAAAAACCACCCCTAGGCCGGTGATAATCAAGGTTACTAATCCCAGAATGATACCCTTCGGCATGTCTTTTTTAACATCGGTCGCCTCCTCCGCGGCGAGTGGAAGTTGCTCAATCGCCAGGTACAGCCATATGGCATAGGGCAGGGCAAGTGCGACTCCTTTGAATCCAAACGGAAGCCACTTTGAGTTACCTGGGTCCGGTTCGATATTCATGGCCAAGTCGAAGTCAAATTTCCCGGTGAATATGACTCCACCAAAAAAGATAATCAGGATGGCAAGGGCTAGAAGGGTTATCACGATAGTGAATCGAAAGGTTGCCTCGACTCCCCAAATGTTGATCCCAATAAAAACAACGTACATGGCGGCCCACCAAACAGGCCGAAACGAATCGGGCGTCTCGAAGATGTCAGTCAGAAATGCTCCCATGAAGTAGACCACCACGGCGGTGGTAACCACGTATTCCATGTTTTCAGCCAAGCCGGTCAGGAATCCGCCCCACACGCCCATGGCCGTCCTGCCAAAAGAGTAGGCCCCGCCGGTGTGCGGCAGCGCGGGGGACATTTCTGCGATCGAATAACACAAGCCAAGGTACATCAGGGTGACAATGAACATGGCCACCAGGTATCCCCCAAAACCGGAATATTGGATTCCGAGGTTCCAACCGGAAAAATCTCCGGATATCACCGCACCAACTCCCAATGCCCAAAGCGACCACACCCCGGCGTAGCGCTTTAAACCACGCTTGGAAAAATATTCGGAATCTACTTTTTCGTAGGTAACAAACCCGTGCTTTGGATCATTCATGAATTTGGATATATCTCACGAAACAATGAGCGGTGAGCAGGCCTGTCATAAACAACACGGCTGCGATTGTTGTGTGTTGTCTCATTTCAATAACATCCTGGCTTTGTTTCCGGTAGGACTTGTTTGTTATGGCAACAAGTCAATTTTTTCTTGGGAGAAAGCCCATCGATGCGTGAATCGAGTATTCGC
>Ga0315334_10001564_pt1 | contig 14151 bp, 11 predicted proteins | sample M150034915metaG_FD_205555 | JGI IMG/M metagenome (GOLD analysis project Ga0315334, IMG submission 205555) | Ammonia-oxidizing marine archaeal communities from Monterey Bay, California, United States - M1 500m 34915 | ecosystem: Environmental > Aquatic > Marine > Intertidal zone | place: USA... | reverse complement strand
CGCGGACTTTTAGCCGACGGTAATTTTTGAATTCAACCTCAGCCAGATTGCCATATTTTGCTGTGCGAAATGGATCGAAAACGGGGTGTTCGGCATACACATAGCGAAAGGTGGCTGGTTGACCCGGCTCGTCTTGTGAAGCCTCTGCTTCGATCCCCATGTCTCGCAGAAATCCGGAAATCACGGGAGTGATTTTATCAACAAACAGTATGACTCCGCGGCCAGCACTCAAGGCGTCGCGGACGAGTGAACGAACTTCCGCAGATTTGAGCCGATGGCTTTCGAGGCACAGCACGTCTGGGCCCGATTCATCATCACGGTCGAGCAAATCGTCCTGATCGGCAACGCTGATATTCCAGCGGCCCTTCATGACTTCAGGGCTGATCGCACGCCGCAGAAAGAACGAATCGGCAATCAGGTCGACTTTGCCTTCACGAATCGGTGGGATCGAAAAGACCACTCGATTGTCGCCAGGCAAGTCATCAACGTCATCATCCAGGGTGATTTCAGCAACCGTCCAGTTTGTCGAGTCGGTCTTCCATTGCGCAAAGGCTGTTCCAAATGTCGTTACAGCCTCAACCTCAGCCGTATCGGAGACAGGTTGCAAAGACACGCGGTCCACTTCCTGCCCGCGATCACGAAAGACAATGTCGACAGGACCGTGGGTTCCCTGCGATTGAACTGTCACGGCGACTTCCACCCATGCTTCGCCATCACGCGTTGATCGTCGAGCCTGGGGTGCTGATAATGCCAGGTTCACCACGCTCTTGTCGGTCACTTTCAGTACCTCGACTTCGATATTTTGAAGGAAGGGAGGGGCATCGGCATCGAGCAGCCATTGATTGGTTTGGCTATCGCTCAACAGGACGATGCGACGCTTGGCACCCAGTGACGTGGAGAGCATTTCAGCAGCGGTGCGAAAGGCATCGACAAAATCACCCCGTTCGGCGGAAGGCGATAATTTTCTCACCGAGGCAGCCGCCGTTGAATTGTCATCACCAAAACGAGCCAGCACGCGAGCAGTGGAACCAAGTTCGATCACGCCAATCTGAACACGAATATCAGCGGCATCTATTTGTTCGGCCAACTGATCCTGGGCCGTGCTGAACCGGCTATCGACTTGATGGCTGAGGGTGTTGTCGAGAATGTAAACACGGCTTTCTTCGATAATGATGGTCTGTTCATTCTCGTGATAGGGCCAGGTGAAAGCAGCGACTAACAGAAGCAGGCACAACATCCGTAGCAGCAACAAGGGCCAGTTGCGGGGCCACATCGGACGAGCTTGAGCAACAGGCTGGTCATCGAGAAATCGCAGGGTGGGGAATTCGACGAGGTTCTTTTCGTCGCGTCGCCGGAGGTGCAGCCAAATGGGCACCCCCAGTGCTAGAGCCCCCAAAGCCATGAGTGGATAGAGCAAACTCATGTTTACATCAACCGCCGTCGTTCATTGAGGAAAAGCGTCAGAGCTTCCCACGGTTCACCGTCGGTTCTGACAACGCAATGAGGCATTTCCAGAGCTTGAAAAAGATCACGATACTCAGTCAAGAATGCCTCAAACTTACTCAGGTAGCCGGCACGCGCCGCGGTTGGGTCGATCATCCGTCGTGTTCCGTCTTCCAAATCGCGGAACACTGCCGAATCCGTAAAGGGAAACTCCAATTCATCACGGTCTAAAACCTGAAAAATCAAGCACTCGTGACCCATGAACCGTAGTTGTTGAAACGCCTCGGTGATGCCCGCGGTATCCTCCTGAAGATCCGAAAATAAAAGCACGATGCTGCGGCGATGGATCAAGCGAATCATGTGTTGCAGCAACTCGGCCAATCGCGGGCCGCCAGCTGCAGACAAATTCTGCATTTGATTGATCATCAAGCCAAACTGGCTTGGTTTCTGCGAGGGACGAATGAACTCGGCGGCGTCCTTTGATTCCTCCAAAGTAAGCAAGCCGACGGCATCGTTCTGACGCAACATCAGCGAGGTCAGCGCTACTGCCAACGTTTTCGATACTTCCAGCTTTGAGCCCCATGCATCACTGCCTTGGTATTTCATCGAGGCGCTGGTATCAACGACAGCGAAAACCCGAACATTTGTCTCCTGAGTGTATTTCTTGATACACAAACGATTGCTGCGCGCATAAAGTTGCCAGTCAAGATGACGCAGGTCGTCGCCCGGCTGGTAATCCCGGTACTCACTGAATTCGACGCTGACGCCGTGGAACGGGCTGCGATGCAGACCGTTCAGAAATCCCTCGACAATGTACCGGGCCTTCAAATCAAGGCTCTGCAGCAGCGACATGACCGTGGGGTCAAATCGTTCGATCAGTCGTTCATGATGAGGAACCGTCATCCAGGCTACCTTTTGGTCCGGGAGCCAGCTTGCGGGATCTCTTTCATTAACTGCTGAATGATATCGTCGGTTGATTTCTGTTCGGCGTCAGCCTGAAAACTCCGAATGATGCGATGTCGCAGGACCATCGGGGCGACGGCTGCAATGTCTTCACACGCAACATTAAAACGACCGTTGCACGCCGCGCGCGCACGACCAGCAAGGACTAAATTCTGGCTTGCACGGGGACTTGCTCCCCAGCGTATCCAGCGTCCTACACCCGCTGGGATGTCGTCCGTTGATGGGCGTGTTGCCCTCACAAGTCGTGTCGCATAATCGATCACGTTCGACGCTGCCGGAATATGTGAGATTGCATCGCGATAAGCCATCACTTCGGTCCAACTCAACTGGGGACTCAAGCCGTCCAAAGGTGTGAATGAGTGGCCGGCAACAATTTGCGTCTCCTGCTCGTGCGTAGGGTAACCAAGCTGTAGCTGGAATAAAAATCGGTCAAGCTGTGCTTCGGGAAGTGGATACGTGCCTTCCTGTTCGATCGGATTCTGGGTGGCGAGCACCAGAAAGGGCTCAGGTAACTGGTCCGTACGCCCCGATACAGTCACCGTTCGCTCCTGCATCGCTTCCAGCAGGGCGGCCTGGGTCTTGGGGGGCGTACGATTAATCTCGTCGGCTAGCAAAATCTGCGTGAAGATTGGACCACGCACAAATTGGAATTCGCGGTGCCCCGACTCGTCTTCTTGAAGGATGTCGGTGCCCGTGATATCGGGTGGCATCAAATCCGGAGTGAACTGAATGCGTTTGAAGTCAAGCTCCAGCACACGGGCAATCGCCCTGACCAGCAATGTCTTGCCCAGACCGGGGACGCCCTCAAGTAGGCAGTGCCCGTATGAGAACAGAGCGTACAGGATCGCTTCTGTATTCTGTTCCTGACCAATGACACACTTGCCAACTTCGGACTTGATTTTACCTACCTGAGCTGGCAGTCTCGCCACAATGCCGGCTGCGTTTTGGGAAGTCACTTCCTCTCGTTCACGTGGTGGGATGAAACTGGATGCGTCGCCTCCCTGACTGTCAGCGTTCACGAGTTCGGCTTGAAGCCATTTCGCTGGGTCGGATTCTTCCATCATGTAACTCTTCTGTCTCTAGCTTCTCTACTCCGAGTCACCATGGGGATGCGCTCGGTCGGGGCATGATTGCCGACGGTCGGGGCATGATTGCCGAGTCTTCTACCAACGGGCTTCCATTACAGGTTGAAATTCTATCAGGATGGGGCGAATCTTGTTTAACAAGTTGGTTTTTCCCGAAATATTAAGTGCCTTCTCCGCAGAGTTGGACATTGTGTTGAAAACCCGGTTCTGCAGATCTCAATCCACCATCACCTGTTGGACTGGTTTCGATTAACAGGCAAACGTCGCCTGCACCAACAAGAGACAGTAAATTCCAAAGTTTAACGCCCAAAGTTAAAAAACTTCGATTGATGGTTTGCAATAATCCTGAGTGCCCAGCTTGGTTTGCCAGACGTCCTTGCAGTGAACTACGGCAACCCATTGCCTCGCACAGGAGGCTTGTTTTCATGGTGGAGAACGCGCCCGCCACGATTATGTGGTGGATAAATCCGGTACAGCATGGCGTGAACGACGAGCTTCAAAGCAGCGATCTCAATTGCCACCCGAATCCGAATGAATCTCTGGCTGTTGAACTGCAGATTGCGGATCTGTACGTTATTCCGCTCGCCCCGGGTACATTTCCGGGCCCGTTTCGAATCCCCTGCCGTTGACTCAGGAGTCAATCAATGTCTGATCGCATCATCCTCCGAACCGGTGAAGCACTTGTTGCTGGTGGCCCTCCCTTTACCGCAGCAGAACCCGAAGTCGTGATTGGTGAACTGGATGGCCCCGTAGGCACAGCGTTAGCCACGTTGACTGGCGATCAGTCCATGGGGCACTCCAAAGTATTCGCTATCTTGAATACTGACATTCAAGTACGCCCTGTCACGCTGTGTGTCAGCAAGGTGACCGTGAAAAATAGCCGGTACACAAATATTTTGATGGGGACCGTCCAAGCCGCCATTGCCAATGGAGTTCTGGACGCTGTGCGGGCAGGTGATCTGCCGAAGGAAAAAGCAAATGACCTTGGAATCATTTGCAGCGTCTGGCTGAATCCTGGTGTCATCGATGATGATAACCTCGATCACAAAGCACTGTTCGACATCCACCGCAAGGCAATGGCACTGGCCATCCACAAAGCAATGGCTTGCGAACCCTCCATCGAATGGTTGCTGGAAAACCAGGAATCAATCACACACAAGTATTATCAAATGGGGCTGGATGGGAAAATTTGATGGACGGACTCTCGTCTGTTCTGACAAGATGCTGACGCTGTAAATCCTGCTGATTTATCATTCGTACGGTATCCTCGCTTCCATCGCTGCAAATCATCCACTCGGGATGAGCGGAACACGTTTGTTGCTGACAGCTGCCCGGCAATGGCAGCAAGTCAACGGTCGTTACGCTCTTTGTACCATGTGCATTGGCACGGGCGTTAGCGGCGGGGATTCGCGTCAACGCCGTTTGCCCCGGTCCAATTGAAAGTGACTGGTTACGCCGCGGGATGACCGAACAACAGATCGAAGACAGAGTTGCGAGTTTTACGATTCCCCGTTTAGCACAGCGAGATGATGTTATTGATGCGATTCATTACTTGACTGTTGGTACCAATTTGACAACGGGACAAATACTGGTGGTCGACGGTGGGAGGACAATGTGAACAACCTGTCAGATAGTTTGAAGAGAACAACCTGGAATTTCTTTTCCGGCAGTCAGCTGACTTTCGGGCCGGGTGCCATTGGCACCCTGACCGGCGTTCTGCGCCGCGAGCAGTCCCAACGTGTGCTTGTCGTCAGCGATCAGGTTCTGTGCAAGGCAGGGATTGTCACGCAAGCTGAAGTTGCAATCCAGCAGTCCAGCAGCAAAATGGAGATTTTCCGCGACGGAGAAATCGAACCATCGACAGAGACGGTTGAAAAGCTGATTGAGGTCGCAACTGAATTCAAGCCTGATCTGTTCGTTGCGATTGGTGGAGGCAGCAACATGGATCTTGCCAAAGCAGCGGCTGCAGCGTTTTCAAGTCAAAGTGACGTGGAGTCGTTGTTCGGATTCAATCAAGTGATCACCGCTACGGCAAAGGTGGTTTGCATTCCAACCACAGCCGGAACCGGCAGCGAGGTCACGCACTCAGCCATTCTTAAAAACTCGGCGACTGGTAACAAGGCTGCCATCCTGAGCCAACACATTCGCCCTGATGTTGCCATCGTTGATCCGCAATTGACGCTCAGTTGCCCCCCACAGGTCTCCGCCGAAAGCGGTATCGACGCACTGACTCACGCGATCGAAGCCTACCTGGTACGCAACTTCTTTGCGTTTTCAGAAGACTTTGATCAGGGTCTGCCGTATGAGGGTAATCATCCTTTGGGGGATATGTATGCCGAGAAAGCAATGTGTCTGATTGGCCAGAATCTGCAAAGAGTCATTGATGACCCGGATGATCTGGCAGCACGCAGTGGGATGGCATTGGCTGCCACGCTGGCCGGGGCTGCGTTTTCGTCCTGTGGTGTCTCGCTGGCACACGCGCTCGAATACCCGATTGGTTTGGCATTTCATTGCAGTCACGGCGTTGGTAATGGAATCGTTTTGCCAGCGGTCATGGAATACTGGTCGACAACCCGCCAATCGCGAGTGGCCCAGATTGCAGGTTTCCTGGGTGTGGCTCAGTCCGAAAATATGCCGATTGCGGAGGCTGCCGACGCTGCTATTTCGCGGGTCAGGGAATTGCGTGAACGGATTGGTTTGCCCACAGGATTGTCGGCCGTGGGTGGTAACGAAACTGACATCGCAGGTTTGGCAAACACGGCCATGTCATTGCAGCGTCTGGTGGCCCTGTCACCCGTCACGACAACATTGGAAGATATGACTGGGATTCTACGGGCGTCGCTGTAAGAGTCTTCAAATCGAGGCCGTGGAGTAGGTGTAAGCATGAAAATTTTTCTCGCAGGCCAGTGGCAGGAACGTTGTGAGCGTCTGAATGTCACCAATCCGGCCAATGGTGAGTTGATCGACACGGTGCCAATCGCATCGGCCGATGATGTTGAACTGGCGATGGAATCAGCGACTGCTGGGTCATGGCTCAGTTGACCGGTTATGAACGCTGTTAAATCCTCAGGAAGACGGCTGACCTGTTGATTGAGCGGCGTGACAAGTTGGCTGTGTGCTGAGCTGTGAAGAGGGCAAGACGATTCAGGAGGCAACTTCCGAAGTCGAGAGATCCGCGCAGGCAATCGAGCTTGGTGGTGAAGAGGCGAAGCGTCTTGGTGGGGAAGTCCTGCCTCTGGATGGTGGGCAGGGTGTCAAGAATAAACTGGGGCTCACCCTGCGCATTCCGTGCGGAGTGGTGACTGCCATCACTCCCTTCAATTTCCCACTCAGTCTTGTGTGCCACAAAGTGGGACCGGCGTTGGCCGCAGGTAATGCGGTCATCCTTAAACCGGCCAGTGATACGCCATTGCATCGAGCCCGGTCGTTAATTTTTCGATCAAGGCCTTCCGGATTTCGATTCCGTTGAATATTGACGTAGGAGCGATCGCATTGCTGGTTTCGATCGTGATTTTTGTCGGCGTTTCACTGGTGACTGGTAAAAATGAAATCTCTGCGCAGGATTAGGTACGTCGCTATCCGAGTCAACCTTGTTTGGCGAGATGGACATGGACCGCGTCAATTGGCTTGCGTTTGACTGAGGATCCAATTGGTGTATTCAAGTCCGGGACCGACAAATTCTGTTTGGGCACCAATCGAGGTCTCGTCACTTGATAGTTTTAGATTGCCGAGCAAGGTCAGGAAATCACGGGGCACGAGATTCGCCTGGTTCCAGTCAAACAGGTCTGTGTCTTGCACTGGGACTACGAGTTGCCGGGACCCTGTGTTTGTCTGTCCCCAGTAAGTTTCCCATTCAGAAAGTCTCACTGGCCCCGGCACGCGTCGTGTCTTTTGTCTTGGTTGGCTAATGCCAAAGAAGCTATGCCGAATCCGGTAGTGGTTTTTCTCACCCTGCCATCGAAACAGGCCTCGCATGATTGTCCCACTGAGACGCGACAGGCCGGGACCGTCGTTGATTCGTTGAGTGGCCAAAGACGCCAGGAAATAGACGTCCCAAAGATTCGCATCAGCCTCAACGAGAGCGGGGAAGGCTGGTCGTGCTGATCTCTCAAACGGTAAGGAAACAAGTAGTCCGGTAATCGCCCGGATGGTGTTTTGTCGGAAGCGAATTTTTGTGACTCGACCTGGTATCTGACGAGGGGGGAAAATGATCGCTAAGGTTGCTTCTCCGAAGTGAACATTGTTTTCGATATTCAGGTCGGTTCCCGGGACCATGCCGACATCAATGGCGACATCGGCGGGCCCACTGTAAAATTCGGAGTTGCGGATGTCGCATGACTTTGCATTGACGACGGCAATGCAGTGGGTCGGGCGGTTACTCTGGTTCGTGATTTCAAATCTGCAGTTTGTGATTCGGAGGCTTCCACCGACGCAACGTACCGCTGACAGCTTTGTGCTGGCGGACGCAGATTCATCAGCACTGGCAACAATGCGAAATGTCAAACCTTCAAGCTCAAGCGAAACATCCGACAGGATACCGGCCGTTCCATGTTTGCTGCTGATTTCCAGAACCGGTTCGCTACCCGGAACGGCTCTGATGGTGAGTTGCTTGCCATCGGTTGTAATGGTTGCATTCAAACTCTGTGTTTCATTTCCCTCTATCTCGATGATGTCACCACTCATCGCCTGTCGTACTGCTTCGCCCAGCGATTCAAACTCGGGTGATTCTCCCTCGTCGCGTTTGATAGTGACCCGGAAATCTTGCGGGTTCAGCAGTTTTGATGGATCCTGGGTGTTTGTGCTGGGATCGTTCCCCGACGCCAGTTCGCTATCTTTGAATTTCTGCTCACCCGCCGGCGTCGATTGGCCCTTCGCCAGTTGGGTTGACGGAGATGCCATCAGGTACCAAGCCAGATAACTCGCAGCCAGCAGCATGACTGCGGCGCAGATTGCCGCAATCGAAAATCTGTTCCCACGTGGTGGTGCTTGCTGAGGATCAGATCGGTTTTTCGGCAGCAGTGGTTGAGCTGCCGACAATGCGTTCACAATCTCTTCGGAGTTTTGATACCTTTCCTCTGGATCGCGAGCCATCAGTTTTTCGATGACCTGCACCAACCAGAGAGGAGCGTCAGGATTCAGGTCAAGGATGCCGCGGGGCTTCTGTTCTCGGAGTTGATTGAGGACTTGAAGAGCAGTGGCTGCGTTGTAGGGAGCCTTCCCAGTTGTGGCAGCATACAGGACTGCCCCCAGTCCATAGATGTCGCTGCGATAATCGATCCGCTTTCCCAACGCCTGCTCGGGTGACATGTAGTGCGGTGTTCCCAGAACTGTGCCGGTTTTCGTCAGTTGGTTATCGTCAATGCACTTTGCCAAGCCAAAGTCGGTAATACGGACTCTGCCGTCGGACTTCTGCAGCAGGATATTCGAGGGTTTCAAATCGCGGTGTACCAGATCCCGAGCATGAAATGCTTCCAGACCTTTTGCGATTTGAATTCCAATGCGGGAAATTGCATCGGTGGACAGAGTTTCCGAAGCGTCGATCCGTTGTTGTAATGATTGCCCCGTGATATGGCTCATGACCAGAAACGGGAATCCATCGATTTCGTCGGCTGAGTAAATCGGCACGATGAAATCATCTTCGACTGCGGCAGCCGATTTTGCTTCCCGCAAAAAACGCTGGCGAGCAGTTCTGCTGTTTTCCAGATCAGAGGAAAGAAACTTGATGGCGACCTTTCTGTCCAGAACATGGTCGCGAGCAGCGAAGACAACACTCATGCCGCCAACCCCGAGAAGTGACAGGATTTCGTAGGATCCGATTCTTTTGCCGGCAACGATTTTGTCGGTGTAAGGCAATCCCTGAAAGGACAACGAAGCGGATCCGGATTCCGAGGCGGTGAATGCGGTGACCGTTTTGGCTGACATCCGATTCATGACATTGGCCAGTTCCGTTTCATGATTTGAACGAACGATCTTGTCGGTGGCAGCGGATTTCTCCGGGGCCAGTTTCAAGTCCCCGATCCAGGACGAATCACCTGAAACTCTGGCGAGTTCTTCCTGACAATCAGAACAGACATCCAAGTGTTGAAGGAACTCGGTATGCTCAGGTCGAGTGTTGGCACTCAGTAGTGATCTGAGTTCGTCGTTCGTCAGGCAGTTTTGTCTACTCATGCCCATAAGATTCCTGATGCCGCATGGTTCTTCTGCTGGTGGGTTTCAACCGGGGACACCCTCGTCAACAATATTGTCGATCATATCGCGTAAACGCGACGTCACTCGGCTCTTGGAAACATAGACGGCGCCGACTGAAACATCCAGAGCGATGGCGACATCGGCTGCGGTTCGATTTTCAACCGCGGTCATCCAGAATGCCTTCCACGTTGAATCCTGAAACTCGGGCCGTGCTTTTTCAACGGCCCAGTCAAACAGTCTGCGTTCGTATTCCAGATCCCACTCAGTGCGATCATCTTCTTCCGCTGTCTGCTCTTCGATCGCTCGTTGGATCCCGGTGTCTCCCCCACCCACCAGATTCTTGTTGCGGGATATAAAGTTCAGCATCTTGTTTCGCGTGACGGTTAACAGCCAGCCACGGAACGTACCCTTGCGTGGGTTGTAGGTGAATTCGTTGGCTGCGGCCGTCACGCTGCTCAGCACATCCTGAGTCAAGTCGCCGGCATCAGCATCCTGGACATTGCGTTTTCGCAGATAGGCATAGATCAACGGCGCATACAATTCGATGAACTGATTCCACGCCTCGTTATCGCGGAAGTCCCGGATCCGCAGAAGCAGGCTGGGGCGGGTCTCAGGTGATTGGTTCATGTAACCATCAAGGTTCGTGACGAGCGAATCCGCTTCGTTAGTTGCACGTTTGCCGTCACACGCCGCATCGTTGACGGGTGTGAATTGTGTACCGCGCGGTGTGAAGTGGAAAGCCCGGGTTCGTCAGAGTGGAAGGATCCGGTTCGTCAGGCTGACCAACTCGGGAATTAGCAGGACGTAGTTTACCGGAAACCAGCAACCCCAAGACGAATTCGCTCTTCAGTTCGTTGCTTCTTTGCTCGATTGACCAGCTTTGCATCGCTGTTGGTGCAGCAAGTCGATACCTGAGAACACCTGAGAACACCGGGGGAAATCGGCTGAAGTGGGGGGTGATTCTTCTCTTTCTACGTCCAATCAACGGTACCAGTCGCCCGATTTTGAAAAAAAATCAGAAACCGTGAAAGGTCTGCCAACCTGCTGTGTAACTCCTTTTGAACTCGCTGCCAATGCAGCCTTCTCTTTCCTGTCAGGAGCCAAACATGACCCTTTCCAATTCAAGTTTCAAGTCACGATTTTTGAAACGACGTCGCTCGGACCGCACGCTCCGTAACCGTCAGAAGAGTCGAAAAGTGACTTTTGAGCAGTTGGAAGGTCGCCGCGTGCTTGCGGCCATGTTTGATGCTCATATCCCTACTTCGGTTTCGGATGTGGTTTCTTACTCGAGCTACAGTTCGATTGACTGGGATGCCAGCACAGGAATTTTGACGCTCAATGGTACTCTTGGGGATGACAATGCCTCGGTCAGTCAGGTGAGCAGCATTTCAAGGTCCTTTGAGGCGACTCTGAATGGCACCACAGAAACGATCAAACTAAATCGCATGCAGAGTATTTCGGAAATCGTTTTCAATGGTCATTCGGGCGACGACACATTCGTCAATGACACTCACATCGATTCCTCTGCAAATGGTGGTAATGGTAATGATACGCTGACCGGGGGAACCGGCAGCGACAATCTGGATGGTGGCAGCGGAGACGATACGCTCAGCGGCGGCGGCGGCGTCGACTACCTGTATGGCCAGAATGGGAATGACAGCCTCTCAGGTGGTGCAGGCGATGATTTCATGTACGGAAACGATGGTCAGGATGTCATGGAGGGTGGCGATGGAGATGACGGCATGTACGGCGGTGACGATGCCGATACCATTGTTGGCGGCTCAGGCGATGACCGGATGTTTGGCCAGTCGGGTGCTGACATACTTGATGGTGAAAACGGCGACGACTACATCGTTGGGGATGACGGCAAGGATGTCATTCAGGGTGGCGATGGTTGTGACACGATCGAGGGTGGAGACCAAAGCGACACCATCAGCGGGAATGCAGGAAGCGATGATATCGATGGGGGGGCCGGAGCGGATGAAATTGAAGGCGGAAGTGGAGCTGACGAAATCGATGGTGGAGATGGGAATGATGTGATTCATGGAAATGGTGACGACGACTACATCGAAGGGGGAGACGGCGACGACAACCTGTACGGTGATGGTGGTCAGGATGAACTGCGAGGAAACGCCGGTAATGACGGTCTCTTTGGTGGACGCGCAAGCGACATGCTTTATGGTGGCAGTGGTGGGGATCGCTTCCTGACTCAATCAGGAGACACGGTTTACGCTGTGAAAGATGGCGATGCAGAGATCAAATTCGCGAGCACGAGTGGCGAGAAAATTTGGTACAACCTCTCACGGATCGAATGGGAATCGGGGGCATGGACTGAGGCTGAAATTGAAGTCATCGACGAAGCACTGTCATCGCTGCACCAACGTGCCGGTAACACCGATCTGCTGAAAACTCACTCAGGTAACACCATTACCTTCTATCGCGTCGGCGATCCATGCGATTCATCCGGTAGCGGCATCAATGGCTGGAATGATGGTAGCGATATCTATCTCACTGAAAACCGGATGGATGATAATCAAGATGGCACCGCAGCAGATGCCAATGATGCTCTGTTAATTCATCAAAGTGTTTTTCACGAGATAGGTCACTTCTGGGACAAGAAACATGATGGTTGGAGCGACTGGAAAGATATCAGTGGTTGGAGTTGGGGGCTGTTCTCTGGATGGACCCATGATCAGACATCAGGGTTTGCACGGCTCTACGGTCAAGAAAATCCGATGGACGATTTTGCTACAGTGTTTGCAAAAGTGATGAAGGAACACAGTGGGGAATCCTATAGCGGCAGTTCCACCGGATCAGCCTCGGGGCTTCAGGATAAAGAGGATCATATCAACGATTTTCTTGATAGCCTCTGAGAATTCTAACCGGTCTGCGACTTGTTTCGATTTGACAACACGGGATTCATGCTGGATGCCGTGTTGTCGCATTGGTAGGTTTAAGGGATAAAAGTACTCTTCACTCAGTCTGTTCCGCTTCTGATTGGGCAGCCAAGTTTGGCAGCCAAGTTCGGCAGCATGACAGGATCGACGACCTGACCCAGCCAGAGATGACAATGAGATTCGCGAAGCTTTCCCTTGCTCTGTTCACAATCATTGTTTTGTTCGTTGTCCAGCCCTTGGCTGCGGAAACATGGTCGATCCCGGTGGGCGGAAATGCTTATCGCACCGGACCGACTCCGGGGGGCAATGGGATTCGTCGATCTGGAAATCTGGCATGGAGCAGTGACGCTGAAGTTTACTCAATCTTTTTTCACGTTGATCGACCTGCTGTCCTTGATATTCAACTCAAGGCGCGTGTGCCTGAGGGCCAGAGCACGCTGCGGACGACGCTTGAAAAGCGGAGCTTGGAAACCCGGCTCCAAGGTGCAACCCAGGTGGTGCATCAAATTGGCAAATTTGAAATCGGCCAGTCCGGGTATGTTCGCGTTGATCTTCAGGGTGTCAGCAGGCAAGGCTCCGTTTTTGCCGAGGTATCCGACCTGGTCGTGTCATCGGATACAAAATCGCTGACGCTCGACTATGTGAAAACCAGCGAAGGTGGCATGTTCTATTGGGGACGGCGTGGGCCCTCGGTGCACCTTCGGTATCAGGTGCCGGACAAAGTGGACCTGAAATATGCCTACAGTGAAATCACGGTTCCCGAGGGTCAGGATCCGATTGGTTCCTATTTCATGGCGAACGGGTTCGGCGAAGGCTATTTCGGAATTCAGGTAAACAGCCCTACTGAACGGCGGATTCTGTTCTCGGTCTGGAGCCCTTTCAAGACAGATAATCCCAGAGACATTCCGCAGGAACAACGGATTGCAAACCTGGGCAACGGACCGGGCGTGCATGTCGGAAAGTTTGGCAATGAGGGTTCCGGTGGGCAAAGTTATCTTGTTTATCCTTGGAAAGCAGGAACCACTTATCGCTTTCTGACGGAAGTGAATCCGGACGGCAAAGGCAACACGATCTACACATCGTGGTTCAGCGAAAAGAAGGCTGACAAGTGGCGTCTGATCGCAAGTTTCCGTCGGCCTAAAACCAACACTCACCTGCGTGGATTTCATTCGTTTCTGGAAAGCTTTTCTCCGAACCTTGGCTATATCGGACGCGGCGCGTTTTATGGCAACATCTGGGTCAGGGATGCCGCTGGCAAATGGCATGAATGCACTCGTGCCCGCTTTTCAGTGGACGCCACAGGTGGGGGACGACATCGACTTGATTTCAATGGAGGTGCCGAGGGTGACTCGTTCTTCATGCGGAATTGTGGTTTCTTTGATGAAACTGGTAAGCCTGGCTCCTGGTTCGAGCGGCAGTCAACCCAAAGTCAGCAGCCCAAAATTGATTTTAACGCTTTGCCTCGGGGTTAATGAGCAGACGCTTACGGCTAAACGCGACCTGCTAAACGCAGGCAGCCATCAGAGCTGCACGCGTCTGACGCACTCATCATGAGGCATGGCCTTTAATTTGGC
>Ga0315334_10001563_pt1 | contig 14156 bp, 13 predicted proteins | sample M150034915metaG_FD_205555 | JGI IMG/M metagenome (GOLD analysis project Ga0315334, IMG submission 205555) | Ammonia-oxidizing marine archaeal communities from Monterey Bay, California, United States - M1 500m 34915 | ecosystem: Environmental > Aquatic > Marine > Intertidal zone | place: USA... | reverse complement strand
GCTCACCCGTGCGGCTGACATCCAGGCTGCCCGACACCTCGACCTCGCCACCCCCGGGAGCCCACATAGACCGGTCACCGTCCAGGAAGCGGATCCGGGGAACGAATCCCCGGTCGACGGCCACCCCCACGCCGGGATGGATCCCGTCGATCCGCAGCAGGGCCACCACGTGGACTCCGGGCACCCCGTCGCGTGAGCGGTTGGCCAGATAGACCTCCGAATCGACGTCCCACGTGCCGGGAACCATGACCCGCACGTGCCGGAGGTCGTCGGTCGTACCGCCCTGCTTCAGCCCCCCGAATGCCGTGGCCAGGGCCACCACGGGCTCGTCGGCCCGGGCAGCCACCGTGGCGTTGTGGGCCTGGCGGGCATCGAGGCGACGGAGCTGCCAGAAACCCAGGCTGACGGTGACCACCAGCAGGGCGGCCACCGCGACGTGGGAGAGAAGCCACCAGTTGTTCAGCCACCAGGGCCGCAACGGGCCGCTGGCCTCAGAGGTCATGACGAAGGGAGCGGGTCAGAGGCCCAGCAGGGCGTCCAGGCCCAGCGTCACGCCGGGGACGTCGCTGATGCGTCGGACGGCCAACACCACGCCAGGCATGAACGAGGCCCGGTCGGTGGTGTAGTGCCGGATGGCCAGGGTCTGGCCGGTGGTGCCCAGCACCACCTCCTGATCGGCGACGGCACCCCGCATGCGGAGGCTGTGGATGTGGATATCGGCCGGGCCCACCCCGCCCCGGGCTCCGGGCACCACCTCGCGGGTGGTCGGATCGGGTGCCCAGTCGGCCGACGCGGCGGCCATGCGCTCGGCGGTGGCCACCGCTGTGCCCGACGGGGCGTCGACCTTGCCGTCGTGGTGGATCTCCACGATCTCGGCGGTGTCGAACCACGGCGCGGCCATCTCGGCGAACCGCATCATGAGCACCGCGCCGATGGCGAAGTTGGGGACCACCACACAATTGCTCGCCATGAAGACGCCCCGCAGGTCGGCCAGGTCGTCGTCACCCAGACCGCTGGTGCCCACCACGGCGTGCACGCCCGCCGCGGCCAGCACCGGCAGGGTGCACCTGCTGGACTCGGCCACCGTGAAGTCGACCACCACGTCGACCGCTCCACCGGAGGCATCGGCGAGCAGGCCCTCGACGTCGGTCGCCACGGTCACGCCGTGGACCTCGGTGCCCACCGCCGACGGGTCGGCCGCGGCAGCCAGCACCATGCCGTCGGCCCCGGTCACGGCATCGGCGACGGCCCGGCCCATGCGTCCGGCTACACCCAGTACGCCGACGCGGATCAGCCCAGCATCGGTCATTCCCATGGATCCGAGGCTACCGGTCGCCGACCCGTCGGCTCGGAAGCGATTCAGGTGGCCGGGCTGACCTCGGCCACGACGACGTCGGGGGCCAGCACCTCGGCCAGCACGGCGTTCACCTCGTCGAGGGTCACGGCCCGCAGGATCTCCACGTACTCGTCGAGCGGCACGACCCGTCCCAGCAGACTCTGGCTGGTGCCCAGCCGAGACATCCGGCTGCCCGAGCCCTCGAGGCCCAGCAGGAGCGACCCCTCGAAGCCATCACGGGCAATGGACAACTCAGCCGCCGTGATGCCGTGGGCCGCCATCTCACCCACCTCGTGGGCCACCACCTGCTTCAATTCGTCGGTCCTCTCGGGTGCGGTACCGGCGTACACCGACACCAGGCCGGCGTCCTGGTAGGAGCCCATCGAGGAGAACACGCTGTAGGCCAGTCCCCGGTCCTCACGGACCGTCTGGAACAGGCGGCTGGACAGTCCCCCACCCAGGACGTGCACGCCGATGGCCAGGGCGTGCCGTCGGGCGTCGCTGCGGTCCAGGCCCCGCCATCCCCAGGCCACGTGCGCAGACTCGGTGGGGCGGGTGATGCGGCGGGCCGCCACCGGCTCGGCCACCGGGCCGGTCCGTTCAGGCGCCACCCCGCCGGTCCGGCCGGCGAACGCTTCGCCCACCTGGGTGACCAGGGCCTCATGGTCCACCGCACCCGCGGCGGCCACCACCAGGTTGGGCGCCCGGTACCAGTGGTCGTGGAAGCCGGCGATCTCTCCACGCCCCAGGGCAGCCACCGAAGCCTCCGAACCGAGTACCTCACGGCCCAGCGGGTGATCCGGGAACAACGCCTCGTAGAGCAGGTCGAAGACCACGTCGTCGGGGTCGTCGGCCGCCAGGTGGATCTCCTCGAGGATGACCTTCCGCTCGGTCTCGACATCGGCGGCCCGCAGGGCGGGCTCACGCAGCACGTCGGCCAACAGGGCCACGGCCGTCTCCTGGCCACCCACCGGCAGGCGGGCGTAGTACGCCGTGTACTCCTTGGCCGTGAAGGCGTTCATCTCGCCGCCGCTGGCGTCCACCAGTTCGGCGATGGCCCGCGCCGAGCGGTCCTTGGTGCCCTTGAAGAGCAGGTGCTCGAGGAAGTGCGAGGCGCCGGCCAGGGCCAGATCCTCGTCACGGCCACCGACGCCCACCCACACGCCGACCGAGACCGAGTGGGCGTCCGGCATGTGCTCGGACACCACACCCGGTCCATCGGTCGGACCGTGTTCGGGCAGGCTCAGTTCAACCACCGAACCGGTGGTCATGTCGGCGCCACGGGGGCGCCGGGGATCATCGGGACCGTCGTGCAGGACGGATCGACGAACCGGCGATTAGCGGCGGCGCCGACGGCCACCGCCGCCACCACCACCACGGTTGGCCGGGGCGTCGACGCCCAGGTCACCGTGGACCGTCTCCAGCTCGGCCTTGAAGGCGTCTTCGAAGCTGGCCTCAACCGGTGCCTCGTTGCCGTTCCCGGACGGAGCGTCCTCGTCGGCATCGCCGTCGAAGTAGTCACCGTCGTCCACGTCGTCCTCGAAGGAGTCGGCGGGCTCGTCGTCGGCCGGAGCCTCGTCGCGGACCGGAGCGGCGGCCGGGGCATCGGAGCCACCAGCAGCCTGGTCGGCGTCGTCATCGCCCTTCGACGACGCTGCGGGAGCGTCACCGGCCGGCTTGAGCGAGATCTTCCCGTTGGGGTCGACATCCTCGACGACCACCGTCAGGGGCTGACCCAGCTCCAGCACGTCCTCCACCCGGTCGATGCGCTTGCCGCCACCGAGCTTGGAGATGTGCACGAGGCCGTCACGACCCGGAAGGATGCTGACGAAGGCGCCGAACTTGGTGATGTTCACCACACGGCCCTCGTAGACGGCACCGACCTCGGCGGTCGGCGGATCCACGATCAGCATGACCTGGCGCTTGGCCTCGGCCACCTTGGCCCGGTCCGGCGAGGCGATCGACACGATGCCGACCATCCCGTCGTCGTCCACGCTGATATCGGCGCCCGTCTCGGCCTGGATGGTGTTGATCATCTTGCCCTTCGGGCCGATGACCTCACCGATCTTCTCGACCGGGATCTCGAATGCATCGATCTTCGGGGCGCTCTCGCCGACGTCGTCACGCGGCCCGGGGATGGCGTCGGCCATGACCGCCAGGATCGCCAGGCGGGCTTCCTTGGCCTGGTTCAACGCATTGGCCAGGACGTCGGCGGGAATGCCGTCGATCTTGGTGTCGAGCTGCAGGGCGGTCACGAACTCGGCCGTACCGGCCACCTTGAAGTCCATATCGCCGAAGGCATCCTCGACGCCGAGGATGTCGGTGAGGGTGACGTACTCGCCGTCCTTGCAGATGAGACCCATGGCGATGCCGGCCACCGGGGCCTTGATCGGCACACCGGCGTCCATCATCGAGAGGCTCGACGAACACACCGAGCCCATCGAGCTGGAGCCGTTGGATGCCAGGACCTCTGAGACCAGACGCAGCGTGTAGGGGAACTCCTCGAAGCTCGGGATGATCGGGAACAGGGCACGCTCAGCGAGCGCACCATGGCCGATCTCACGACGCTTCGGACCCCGCATGAAGCCGGTCTCACCGGTCGAGAAGGGCGGGAAGTTGTAGTGGTGCATGAACCGCTTACGGTTGACCGGGTCGATGCCGTCGATCATCTGGTCCATGCGGCCCGTACCTAGGGTGGTGAAGTTCAGCACCTGGGTCTCGCCCCGCTGGAACAGGCCGGAACCATGTGCCGTGGGGACGATCGCCACCTCCGACGAGACCGGCCGGAGATCGCCCGTGCCACGCCCGTCGATGCGGACACCCTCGTTGACGATGCGGGACCGCACCAACTCCTTGGTGACCGCCCGGATGGCGCCGCCGATCTGGCGATCGGCGTTGTCCACGTCAGCGAGCTGGGGAAGCAACTCGGCGATCAGTTCAGCCTTGAGGGCCGCCTCGGCGGTGCCTCGCTCGGCCTTGTCGGCAATGGTCTGGGTCGCGGCGATCCGCTCGGCACCAGCGGCCTCGACCACGGTGAAGACCTCGTCGGAGTAGTCGCTCGTGACCTCGTAGGCCATGATCTCCGGTGCACCCACCGCGGCAACCAGCTCCAGCTGGAGCTCGACGGCCTCCCGGATGTACTGCTTGGAGAAGTCCAGGCCACCGGCCAGAACGGCCTCGTCGACCATCGGGGCGCCAGCCTCGTAGACGTCGCAGGTGGCCTCGGTGCCACCGGCCTCGACCATCATCACGGCAACGTCACCGTCGTCGAGCAGACGACCGGCCACCACCATCTCGAAGGCGGACTCGCTGCCCTCTTCGTAGGTCGGGTGGGCGATCCACTCGCCGGCCGCCGACCACGCGATGCGAACCGCACCGACCGGACCGTCAAACGGGATGCCCGACAGCATGAGGGCCGCCGAGGCGCCGTTCAGCGCCAGGACGTCGTGGGGGTTCTCCATGTCGGCGCCCACCACTGTGCCCACGATGTGGACCTCGTTGCGGAACCCGTCCGGGAACATCGGCCGCAACGGGCGGTCGATCAGGCGACAGGTCAGGATCGCCGACTCGGGCGCCCGACCTTCACGACGGAAGAACGAACCGGGGATCTTGCCCGCCGCGTACATCCGCTCCTCGATGTCGACCGTCAGGGGGAAGAAATCCGCCCCGGGACGAGGGGACTTGGCGCCGGTGGCGGTCACCAGCACCGTCGAACGGCCGATCTTGGCCAGGACGGACCCTCCTGCCAGAGGGGCCATTCGGCCCGTCTCGAACGACATGGTCTTTTCGGTCCCGCTGAATGTGCAGGAAACCGTGGTTGCTTCAGTCATGTTCTCTCTTCTCGTAGACCATCCGGAACGACTCCGGACGGTTCGATGGCCGCCTTTGCGGCTTCGGTGGGGCGTGGGCGCGGCGCGCCGTCCCCGTTCATCGATCTGGTTGTCGGTTCCGTGGATCCGGTCCCCGACGCGATCCGGGCGACCAGTGGGCCGCCCAGAATCTGATTCGACCTACCGGCGCAGGCCCAGCTTGGCGATGATCGCCCGGTAGCGCTCGACGTCGTTCTTCTTGACGTAGTCGAGCAGCCGCCGGCGGCGACCGACCAGCATCAACAGACCTCGCCGACTGTGATGGTCCTTCTTGTGGACCTTCAGGTGATCGGTGAGATGGTTGACGCGGTCGCTCAACAGTGCGATCTGCACCTCGGGAGAACCGGTGTCACTTTCGTGCAACCGGTTCGTCTCGATGGTGGCGCCCTTGGGAGGCAGGTTGGTCGGCATCGGAACCTCGGGTGTCGGACCCAGCCTCATGGCACGCTGTGCGTCGCCTGAAGCCATACGGAGGGTCGGAGTTCTTCGATTCCGACCCCGGACGACCCCTGTCGGGTCGTCCACAGGGAAGCAGGGTATCGGCGCCGCTGAGTATTCTCACCCCATGGCCGCACGGTTCACCCATCTGGCCCTGCCCAGTCACGACCTGGACGCCACCATCGAATGGTACGAAGCCCATACGCCGATGCGGGCCTTCCACCGGCGGACCGACGTGGACGCCGAGGTGGCGTGGCTGGCCGAGGACGACAACGAGGTGGGGATCGTTGTGGTCCAGACCTTCGAGGCCCACGAGGCCGGCGTACCCCTTCCCACACTGACGCCGTTCGCCCATCTGGGCTTCGACGTGGACACGCCCGGGGAGGTCGACGAAGCGGCCGAGATGGGGCGGGCATCGGGATGCCTGGTCTGGGAGCCGGCCGACCACCCACCGCCTGTGGGCTACCTGTGCGCGATGGCCGACCCGGACGGCAACGTGGTCGAGTTCAGCTTCGGCCAGGGCCTGGAGACCTTCGACGGCTGAAGACGGTTCAGCCCCGCAGGGCGGCCAGCAGGCGGGCCATCTCGACAGCCGCGTCGGCACAGTCGGCGCCCTTGTCGCCCCGGTCCACGTCGGCCCGTTCCATGGCCTGTTCGACGGTGTCGGTGGTCAGCACCCCGAACACCACCGGCAGGCCGGTGTCGTGGCCGGCGCGCATGATCCCCGCCGCGGCCTCACCAGCCACGTAGTCGAAGTGCGGGGTCTCGCCCCGGATCACCGCCCCGAGGCACACCACGGCGTCGTAGCGACCCGACTCAGCCATGGATCGGGCCGCCAGGGGCACCTCGAAGGCACCGGCCACCCATGCCAGGTCGATGTCGTCGTCGGCCACGCCGAGCGACACCAGTCGGGCCTGTACACCCGACACCAGGCTGTTGGACACGAAGTCGTTGAACCGGCCGGCCACCACCCCGACCCGCAGGCCGGTCCCGTCCAGCGGAGCGTCGATCGTCCTCACGAGCCGCTCCTCTCGGCACCCTCGGAAACGATGCTGTGGCCGAGCCGATCCCGCTTGGTCTCCAGGTACCGAATGTTCTCCGGGTTGGCTGCGGTGTCCAGTGGGACCCGGTCGGTGATCTCCAGGCCGTATCCCTCGAGGCCGCCGTACTTGGCCGGGTTGTTGGTCATGAGACGCATGTGGGTGATGCCCAGGTCTGAGAGCATCTGGGCGCCCACGCCGTACTCCCGGGAGTCGACGGGCAGGCCCTGCTGCAGGTTGGCGTCCACGGTGTCCAGGCCCTCGTCCTGAAGCCCGTAGGCCCTCAGCTTGTGACCGATGCCGATGCCGCGCCCCTCGTGGCCCCGCAGGTAGGCGACGACCCCGACACCCTCGGCCCCGATCTGGGCCAGCGCGGCGTCCAACTGCGACCCGCAGTCACAACGCAACGAACCCAGCAGGTCGCCGGTCAGGCACTCGGAATGCACCCGCACCAGCGGCGCATCCACCGAGGCGAGGTCACCCAGCACGTAGGCCACGTGCTCCTCGTCGTCGAGCAGCGACACGTAGGCGTGCGCCGTGAACTCGCCGTACTTCGTCGGGATGCGGGCCGACCCGAAGTGCTCGACCAGCTTCTCGTGGCGGCGACGATGGCGAATCAGATCGGCGATGGAGATGAAGTGGAGGTCGTGCTCGGTGGCGAAGACCTCCAGGTCGGGCACCCGGGCCATCGTCCCGTCATCGTTCACGATCTCGCACAGCACGCCGACCGGCTGGCGATTAGCCAGGGCACACAGGTCGACGGCCGCCTCGGTGTGACCGGCGCGCTTGAGGACCCCGCCGGCCCGGGCCCGCAGCGGGAAGATGTGGCCCGGTCGGGCGAACTCGGTACGAAGCCGGTCGCCGTCGGCCAACGCCACCACGGTGGCCGAACGGTCCGAGGCCGAGATGCCCGTCGAGGTGCCCTCCACCAGGTCGACCGACACGGTGAAGGCGGTCCGCATCGATTCGGTGTTGTCGACCACCATGAGCGACAGGTCGAGCACGTCGGCCCGGTCGTCCGACATCGGGGCGCAGATCACGCCCGAGGTGTGACGGATCATGAACGCCATCTTCTCGGGGGTCATGGCGTCGGCCGCGATGATGAGATCGCCCTCGTTCTCGCGATCCTCGTCGTCGACCACGATCAGGAACTCGCCCCGGGCGTAGGCCTCGATAGCGTCTTCGATGCTGGACAGCGGCATCAGCCGCCTCCCTTCTCTTCGGACTCGTCTGGAGTTGGTACGGGAATGCGCCCGGCGGCCAGCAGGCCGGCCACGTAGCGAGCGATGACGTCGGCCTCGACGTTGAGGCGGTCGCCGGGCGACCGGCCACCGAAGGTCGTGACCTCGAGGGTGTGCGGGATGAGGGCCACGTCGAAGGAGCCCCCCTCAGGGGACGGGTCCACCGAGGCCACGGTCAGGCTGGTGCCGTCGAGGGTGACCGACCCCTTCTCCACGATCTGGCCGGTCAGGTCGTGGGGCAGGCGGAAGGTAAGCCGTCGGGATCCGTCGGACTGGTCGGCCACAGCCACCACCTCGGTGACCGTGTCGACGTGGCCCTGGACCACGTGGCCACCGAAGCGTCCGTCGGCGGCCAACGGTCGCTCTAGGTTGACCGGATCACCGATGGCCAGATCGCCGACCGTGGTGCGGTCCAGTGTCTCGGGCACGGCATCCACGGCGAACCAGTCGTCACCCCACTCGACCACCGTCAGGCAGCAACCGTTGACGGCAATGGAGGCACCGAGGGCCACGTCGTCAAGCACCGTCGTGGCGGCCACCACGAGACGTCGCCCGTCGCCGACCGCGTCGACGGTCCGGACCGTGCCGAGCTCCTCGACGATCCCAGTGAACATCTTCCCGTGCGCTCCTCTGCTGACATGACCCGGCTCAGGGCAGGTCGGGAGGCGACGGGACCCGGCCGACGAGACGGGACCTGACGCCCGGCGCCCGGAGGCCACGGGTCGGTCCACGGCGTAGCCACCGCATCCGACGTCCTCTCCCATCCGGACTGTGACCGTCGGCCCAGGATTCACACCTGATCGGCCCCGTCAGTCGCCCTCCGTGGAGGGACGGTAGGTGGGGTTCGCGGGCTGCATCGGCCGGAGCCGACTCACCGCCGGTCGGGACTTTCACCCAACCCCGAGGACTCTGTTATGCCGGGAAGCGTATCCGCGTCTCAGTACAGGCCCAGCAGCCGCCCGGCCATGGCCAGCACGGCGACGGCCATCACGGGTCGCACCACCCGTTCTCCACCGGTCACGGTGATCCGGGCTCCCAGGGCGCCGCCCACCCCGAAGCCAGCGGCCAGCACCAGCGCCGGTCCCCAGTCGACGAGACCACCGGCGATGAACACCGGAAGCGCCGTACACGTCACGACCATGATGACCAGCACCTTCACGCTGTTGGCCACCACGACGTCGAGGCCCGACCGGGACAGGGCCAGCACCATCAGCAGGCCGATCCCGGCCTGGAACGCCCCGGCGTAGAGCCCGACCCCGAAGAACACCGCGGCGGCCATCGGACCCGACCACGGGCGGGCCGCGGCGGGCACCTTCGGAGGCCTCAGTGACAACAGCAGCAGGGGCACCATGATCACGCCGAAGGCCTGCTCGAACGCCTCCGCCTCGACCCGCGAGATGAGCAGCGACCCGGCCAGGGCGCCGATGACCACCGGGACCAGCACCGGCACCACCCGGCTCAGGCCCGACACCCCGCGGCGTCGGAACGCCTCGGCGGCCGAGACGTTCGACGTCAGGATCCCCACCCGGTTCGTTCCGTTGGCCACGTCTCCGGGCACGCCGACCAGCACCAGCAACGGGACGGTCAGCAGCGACCCTCCTCCGGCAATGGTGTTGACGCAGCCCGCGAACAGGCCGCCGGCCACCAGCAGCACGACGTCCAGCACGTCCATCGATGGCCCCCGCTCAGGCCAGTGCGGCGCGGGTGTCGGCCACGTCGCGGTGCAACTGGTCGACCAACGCCTCCAGACCATCGAACGTCCGCTGGCCACGCAGGTGGGCCACGAAGCGCACCCGGGCCTCCTCGTCGTAGAGGTCCGGCCCGCCGGCGGCACCACTCCCCCCGTCAGGTCCTCCCGCGTCGGGCAGGTCCACGTCGAGCAGGTGGGCCTCCAGCAGGAGCGCCCCGTCGGCGTAGAAGTGCGGACGGGTACCCAGCGAGATGGCGGTGGCGTAGACCGAGCCGTCGGGCCGCTCGTACCAGCCGGCGTAGACCCCGTCCTCGGGCAGCAGGATCGACGGGTCCACCCGGACGTTGGCCGTGGGAAAGCCCAGCTCTCGGCCCCGGCGATCGCCTCTGCCCACCGTGCCCCGGACCTCGTACGGGCGACCCAGCATGACGTTGGCCCGCGCGAGGTCACCGCAGGCCAGGGCCCGGCGTATGAACGTGGACGAGACCTGCTCGTGGTCCCGGGCCGGACTGCCGTCGAGGCCGACCAGGCCCATGCCCAGGACCTCGAAGCCCAGGTCGGCTCCCATCTCACGGAGGAGGCCCACGTTTCCGTGGCGTTGGTGTCCGAAGTGGAAGTCCTCCCCCACCACCACCAACCCGGCGCCCACGCAGTCGACCAGGACGTGGCGCACGAACTCCTCGGCCGACTCCATGGCCCGGACCTCGTCGAACGGCACCACCATGGTCAGATCAATCCCCGTAATGGCCAGTTGCTCCAGTTTCTGGTGGGCGTCGGTGAGCAGCAGGGGCGCCGATTCGGGCCGGACCACGCTGGCCGGGTGGCGGTCGAAGGTGACCACGGCCGAGGCCATCGACCGTTCAGCGGCCAGCCTGCGGACCTCGGCGATGACCTGGCGATGCCCGGTGTGGACCCCGTCGTAGGCCCCGATGGTCAACGCCGCACGACGCGCACCGGGGGGATGCGGGGTGAGTTCCGTCCGGATCTCCACGGCGGCGAGGCTAGCGACCGGCCGTCGGGGAATCGGGCGCCAGCACCATGGCCGGCTTCACCCGGCCGGGCCGGTCGCCGTGCGGTTCGTAGACGGCGAGCAGGCGGCCGTCGGGTCCGATCACCGGCCACGGCCCACTGCCCGAACCGGGAGCCGGATCGGGGTCCAGCCCCAACGCCTCGGCGGCCAGCGGCTTCCCGTGGGACACGTCCAGCGCCGTGGCCTCGTCGACCACCACGCCGGGCAGGTCCCGGAGTGCCTCGACCATGGGCAGCAGCACCGGCGACTCCAACGGATGGGCCTCGGCCAGGGTGAACGATCCGATGGCGGTGCGCCTCAGGTTGCGCAGGTGGGCACCGCCTCCGAGGGCCTCGCCCAGATCGGCTGCCAGGGTCCGCACGTAGGTCCCCGACGAGCAGGCCACGACGACGTCATAGACCCCCGGCTCGTCGGCCGGGGTCACGTCGAACCGGTGCACGGTGACCGGACGGAGCGCCCGCTCCACCTCGCCACCCTCCCGGGCGATCTCGTGGAGACGACGACCACCCACCTTGACCGCCGAGACCATCGGCGGGATCTGCTCGATGTCGCCCACGAACCGGGCGGCCGCATCGACCACCTCGGCGGGAGTCACGCCGGCCATGTCGTAGGTGGCCGTCACGTCACCGGAGGAGTCCAGGGTGGATGTCGCGGCGCCCATGACGACCTGGCCGGTGTACTCCTTGCCCAGTGCGGTCAGGAAGCGGAGCAGTCGGGTAACCCGCCCAACGCCCAGCACGAGGACGCCGGTGGCATCAGGATCCAGTGTCCCGGAGTGACCGACCTTGCGGGTGCCCAGCACGCCACGTGACCTGGCCACCACGTCGTGGCTAGTCCAGCCGGCCTCCTTGTCGATGACGGCCAGACCTTCGGGAGCCAGCCCCTCAGAAGCCCGTCCCTCGAGAGACCGTCCCTCAGGCACCGGCCCTGTCACGGTCACTCCTCCTCGGAGGCGTCAACGCGGGGCCCGGCGGGCGGCTCGAGCCCCCGCAGGATCTCCTCGATCCGGTCGGCCGAACGGACCGTGTCATCGACCACGAAGGTCAACGGCGGCACCCGTCGGATCCGGGCCTGGTCGCCGATGACCCGCTGCAGCCGGGGTCGGTGCTCAGCCATGGCCTCCAGCAGTTCGGCGTCGTCGACGTCCGACGTCAGGAACACCCGGGCGATGCTGAGATCCTGGTCAGTCTCCACGCCGACGACGGTCAGGAACCCGAGACGGTCGTCATCGATGCGTTCCAGCTCACCGGCCAGGATGCGGGCCAACAACTCGTTGAGCCGGTCGGTCCGCTGGTAGCCGCGGGCAGAACCGCCGCAGCGGTGTCCACGGGATGGTCTACGTCCCATGGTCGGCCCTAGGTGCGGGCGATCTCCCGCTCCTCGAAGGTCTCGATCACGTCGCCGTCCTTCAGGTCCTGGTAGTCGGAGAGCCCGATGCCGCACTCGAAGCCGGACTGCACCTCGCGTACGTCCTCCTTGAAACGCCGCAGGGAGCTGATCTCACCCTTCCAGATGATCGTGCCGTCCCGCAGGAAGCGGACCTTGGAACCACGGGTGATCGTGCCGTTGGTGACGTAGCAGCCGGCGATCTTGCCGATCCGGGGCACCGAGAAGATCTCGCGAACCTCGGCGTCGCCTGTCACGACCTCCTCGAACTCGGGGGCCAGCATCCCGAGCATGGCCGCCTCAATGTCCTCGATCAGATTGTAGATGATCTCGTAGGAGCGGATCTCGACGCCCTCGATGTCGGCCATCTCCCGGGCCTTGCGTTCCGGGCGGACGTTGAAACCGATGATGGTGGCGTTCGACGTGGCGGCCAGCTGGATGTCGTTCTCGGTGATGCGACCCACGGCCCGGTGCACGAAGGCCAGCCTGACCTCTTCGCGTTCGAGCTTGCGGAGGCTCTCGGTGACCGCCTCCAGCGAACCGTTCACGTCGGCCTTCACGATCAGGTTCAGCGTCGCCGCCTCGCCCTTCTGGATCTGCTCAAAGATGTCCTCGAGGCGAGCGCCACCGGACAGGGCGTGAGCGTCGCGGCCGATGTTGGCCTGGCGGCGCCAGTGGCCCCGCTTGTCGGCCACCCGGCCGGCGATCTTCTCGTTGGGGGCCACCACGAAGCCCTCACCGGCGTCGGCCACGTCGGACAGGCCCAGGACCTGCACGGGGGCCGACGGACCGGCCTTCTTGATCTGTCGACCCTGATCGTCGATGAGGGCACGCACACGGCCCCACGCCGCGCCGGCCACCAACGGGTCGCCCACCTTGAGGGTGCCCCGCTGGACCAGCACGGTAGCCACCGGGCCACGCCCGATGTCCAGGAAGGACTCGAGCACCACGCCCTGGGAGCGACCGTCGGGATCGGCCCGGAGGTCCTCGATCTCGGCCACCACGTTCAGGTTGTCCAGCAGGTCGTCGATGCCCAGGTTCTGCAGGGCCGAGACCTCGACGCAGATCGTGTCGCCACCCCAGGGCTCCGGCACCAGATCGTGCTCGGCCAGCTGGCTGAGGACCTTCTGCGGATCGGCGTTCTCGCGGTCGATCTTGTTGACGGCCACGATAATCGGCACGTCGGCCGCCCGGGCGTGGTTGAGCGCCTCGACGGTCTGGGGCATGACGCCGTCGTCGGCGGCCACCACGAGCACCACGATGTCGGTCGAACCGGCACCGCGTGCCCTCATGGCGGTGAACGCCTCGTGACCCGGGGTGTCGATGAAGGTCAGGGATCTACCGTCCCGTTCGACCTGGTAGGCCCCGATGTGCTGGGTGATGCCACCGGCCTCGTCGTCGACGACGTTGGCGTTGCGGATCTGGTCCAAGAGTTTGGTCTTGCCGTGGTCGACGTGGCCCATCACAGTGATGACCGGCGGACGCAATGGTGCGTCGTCGTCCTCGAGGTCGTCCACGACGTCGAGCAACTTGAGCAGCTCGACCTCCTGCTCCTCGCCGGGGTCGACCATGCGGATCTCAGCGCCCAGCTCGGCGGCGAACAGCTCGATCATGTCGTCGGACAACGACTGGGTGGCCGTGACCATCTCACCCTGCTGCATGAGGAACCGGACGACGTCGGCCGCCGTGCGGTTCAACTTCGGACCGAGGTCGAGCGCCGCACAGGCACGCTCGACGACCACCTCGCCGGTGGGCACCGAGGCGTCGTCGGGCGTGTAGGACGGCACGTCCATCGGCTGAAGTTCTTCGCGACGACGGCGACGACGTCCCTTGCGACGCGGAGGTCGACGCCCACCGGGGCCACCACCCGGGCCGCCGGGACGGCCACCGGGGCCACCACCCGGGCCGCCGGGACGGCCACCGGGGCCACCACCGGGGCCACCACCGGGACGACCGGGACCACCACCTGGACCACCACCTGCGCCGGGGACCGATTCGCGGGGTCCACCGCCCATCGGAGGACGACGCCCCACCGGGGGCGGACCCGTCCGACGGCCGGAAGGACCATCGGTCGGCGCAGCGGTCCGACGACCACCCACACCGGGAGGCGGCGGAATCGGCTTGCC